>ERZ857693.202-NODE-202-length-90130-cov-18.183958_pt1 | contig 90130 bp, 80 predicted proteins | sample MGYA00519765_ERZ857693 | MGnify/ENA primary metagenome ERZ857693 (study PRJEB31778, sample SAMEA3449354) | human gut metagenome | biome: human gut; feature: human-associated habitat; material: faeces | place: United Kingdom | collected 2010/2012 ... | reverse complement strand
TTTTCCATATTTAACATTAGAATTCATAATCTCGTCCAAATTACCAGTTATTTTACCGCATCCATTAAAAGCATTATCACCAATAGATGTTAAGGTAGATGGAAATTTAACATCCCATTCCAAATTGCTACATCCTTGAAAAGTTCTTGCACCAATTGAGGTTAATCCCTCTGGCAATGAAATACCTGTCATTTTTGTTGCATAATTAAATAAATCATCTCCAAGTCCAGAGACTAAATGATTATCAATTATATTAGGAATATCAAAATTACCAGATATATTTTTTTTATATACTGTAAGAGTTGCAGAATTATCATCATTTATTGTATATTCCCATTCATCAGTTTTACCAATAGTAGCTAAATTGGATGTTATTTCATTTAATGTTGAATCTAAAACCAGTATTTTAGGGGTATGAATTCCGTATGATATGACATATCCATCGTTATATATTTCAATATTTGCTTTTAATTTTTCATTTGAAAATTTTGTGGAAATATAATCTTTTATTTCATTTTGACTGCTATTATTAAGATTGCTTTGGGTTAAAGCACCAACTAATATTAATTGTATTTTTTCATATAGTGCAGCATCTTCTTGCAATTGTTTAGCCTGAATGGCCTTTGTTAATATTCCATTTTGTCGAGCAAGTGAAGATATACTAACCCCGAGCTAAAATTATTAAAATAATTACTGTTATGACTAATGCAATTAAAGTAATACCTATATTATTATTCATATTATTTCTAAAACTACTATAATTTCTCATAAAATCTCTCTCCTTTGTAATATTTTTCTCGTTATAAACATTTTTATTCATAATTCAACACAATATTATCATTTATTCACACCAGTGTCAATAAAAATCTCGCTAAAAAATATATAATAATAAATAAAAAAGATAGGAGTTAAAAGCATGAAAAATAGTGGCAAATATGAAAATAACTTAAACTTAATAGGGCCAATAATAAAAGAAAAACGTATAGAAAAAGGAATATCACTCGAAAAACTCTCATCAAAACTTCTTTTAATAGGAATAAATATACCAGTAACGTGCCTACATAGAATAGAAAATAACCAAAGGACAGTTAGAGATTATGAAATATGTGCGATTGCTGTCGCATTAGGTGTAGAAGTATCTGAATTGCTAAATCCAATAACAAAGAAATTTAAAATATCATAATAAAAAGGTACAAAATTGTATTTTTTAATCTACAATTTTGTACCTTTTTATAGTAGCTATTCTAAAACAATCTTTTTAGCTCTTTTAACATCATCATCATTAGCTTCTCTAACACCATCTAATTCATATTTATCTCCATACTCAATCCATTTATATTTTCCCATTGTATGATATGGTAAAAACTCAACTTTTTGAACAGACTGCAAAGAACCAATAAAATTACGTAACTTAATCAAATCATTTTCATCATCAGTAAATCCAGGAACTAAAACTTGTCTAATCCACATAGGTTTATTAATATCACTTAAATATTTAATAAAAGCAAGTTCTCTTTCATTAGAAAAACCAACTAAATCTTTGCACTTATTTGGATCAATATGTTTAATATCCATCAAGAATAAATCAGTCAGGTCAATTAATTCTTTCATTTTATCTGTTAGGGCCACCATTCCAGAAGTGTCGATACAAGTATGAATTCCTTTAGCTTTTAGCTTTTTAAAAAGCTCTATTAAAAACTCAAACTGTAAAAGAGGTTCTCCACCAGAACAAGTAACGCCGCCACTTTTTATATAATTTTTATATCTTAAAATATTTTCAAAAATATCATCAAGAGAACGATATTCACCAGCATTTATGTCCCATGTATCTCTATTGTGACAATATTTACATCTTAGGGCACATCCTTGTAAGAACAAAACATACCTTATTCCAGGTCCGTCAAGAGTACCGAAAGATTCAACAGAATGTACTTTAGCATAATATTTAAGTTCATCTTTGTTTTGCATAAACAAACTCCCTTCAAGAAAATTTTTACGAAAAATGTACCAAAAAGAACCGGTTCTAATGGAGCATTGCTCAAAAAAGACCCGGTCCCAAATGAACAATTGTACCAAAAAGACCCGGTCCCAAAAGTACAAAAACAAGAAAGGATATAAATTATGAAAAAATTGGATGGATTACGTTTTTTACAAGAAAATTTTCCGAGATTAACAGTTGACTGTGTATTTGTGGACAAGGTAGAAAATCTTGATGAAAAGGCCTTAATAAAAAAAGAAGAAGCAGAACAAATTTGGAGAGTTAGAGGAGGCCACAAGATTGGGTCTGAACTTAATATGCCACAAGGTTCTTTTAAAGATATAATTTCACTAAAAAGATATATGAAAGAACAGCAAAGAAAAGATGCAAATATGGAATTTGTAATACATAGTGTGTCACCAAAATATTTTACTGCACCATTTGTTGGAACATTGGCAGTTTATAATAATCATCAAAATCCAGGAATGAGAATAGAGCTTCAAAAAGTTACAAGAGAATTGGTTGAAAACATCGATAAAAAAGGAGGCAAAAGACCAAGAGATTGGGAAGCTTGTCTTATTTTAGATTATGAATTTAGAAATAAATTCCCAAAAATACGTAGAAATAACGACGTAAATTTAGAGGAAGTTAAAAATGCGATTGCGGTTATTCACGAGGTTGGGGAAGAGATTTTTGATATTTATGATAAACAAGGAAATGATATTGATACATTCACTAGATTTAATATTTACGATTTAGGACAGGTTTTATTTGATGATCATAGAAGTGTAGAGTCTTTTGTACCAAAGTGTAAATGTCCTGTGGTACCAAGTGATTTCGGAAATGAGAGAAAAAAAGAAAAGAAAATACTAGAAAGATAGAGAAAATTATGAAGTAGCCCTTGACAACCCCTAATTCAATAGAGTATAATATATAGGTATATCGGGTAAAGAGGTAGAAAAAAAGCCTATTGAAAAGAATCCCACATACATTCATGTATGACCGGAAGGGGGGAATAAATAATGTCAGAAATAAAAGTTAATAATGGTAATATAGAAGATGCGCTTAAAAGATTTAAAAGACAATGCGCTAGAAATGGTGTGCTTCAAGAAGTTCGTAAAAGAGAACATTATGAAAAACCTAGCGTAAAGAGAAAGAAAAAATCAGAAGCAGCAAGAAAAAGAAAATTTTAATTAATATAGAAATACCAAAATGGTACTAGATAAGTGCCATTTTGGTATTTTTTTGCGAAAAGAAACGATCTCGTCAAAAAAGGAAACGATCTTTTCGCAAAAAGAAACGGTCCCAATAAAAAAAGAAACGATCTTAATGGAAAATAACTTGAATAATAACAATAATTTGTAGTATACTAAAACATATCAAAAATCAAAAGAGAGGAATGATAAAATTGGAATACAAAAAACAAGAAATCAAACAAGGAATAAAATTACACAACATAAACACAGACAAATTTAAAACAAACCTAATAGCAATATTTTTAACAACACCACTATCAAGAAAATATGTAACATTTGATGCAGTATTAACTGCAGTATTAAGAAGAGGAACAAAAAATATGCCAACACAAGAAGAAATAAGTAAAACTCTAGAAGGTATGTATGGGGCAGATTTTGATTGTGGTTTAAACAAAAATGGCGATAATCATGTAATTAAATTTTATATTGAAAGTTTAAATGATGATTTTCTTCCAGAACAAGGAGAGAATATGTTAAAAAACAGTATCGAAAAACTTACTGAAATAGTATTTAATCCATATTTAGATGATGGAATATTTAAAGAAGAATATGTAAATCAAGAAAAAGAAAATATAAAACAAAGAATAGAAGCCAGAAAAGATAATAAAGCAGCTTATGCAAGGTCAAGATGTGTAGAAGAGATGTATAAAGACGAGCCTGCAGGATTTTTCAACTATGGTTATATAGAGGATTTGGATGAGATAAACAGTAAAAATTTATACGAATACTACCAAAATCTTTTAAAAGAATGTAAAATTGATATTTTTGTTTCTGGAAAAGTTGATATTAAAGATACTTTAAAAATTATAAATGAAAATGCAGATATGAGTAATTTAAACCCAAGAAATGCTAGATATATAATAAACAAAATAATCTCAAAAGAACAACCACAAGAAAGAAAAATTGAGGAAAAACTTGATGTAGCACAAGGTAAAATAGTAATAGGATGTGATATTACATTTAATGAAGAAGATTTAAAAGACGAAAACCTAAAATGTGAAGCAATGTTATATAATAGCTTGTTAGGAGGAAGTGCAAATTCAAAATTATTCCAAAATGTAAGAGAAAAGGCAAGTTTAGCATATACTGCAAGTTCAAGTTATGTAAGATATAAGAGTAATATTTTTATAAATGCTGGAATCGAAATAGAAAATTTTGATAAAGCTTTAGACATAATTAGAAAACAAATAGAGGATTTAAAAAATGGTGATTTTACAGAAGAACAAATTGAAAATGAGAAAAAAGGTATAATTTCACAAATTAATACAATTGATGATGAACAAGATACAGAAATTATATATTTCTTAGGCCAAGAACTTACTGGTACAAGTGAAACAATAGAAAAATATAAAGAAAATATAAATAAAGTTACAAAAGAACAGATACAAAATGTAGCATCAAAAGTAGAAATAAATACAATATACTTTTTGAGAAATTAGGAGGGAAGATATGCAAACAATTTTTAATTCAAAAGTAAAAGAAACTTTATATGTAGAAAAATTAAAAAATGGTTTAACAGTAATGATTATACCTAAAAAAGGAATACAAAAAAAATATATAATCTGGGGAACTCATTATGGTTCTAATGATAACAAATTTGTTGTACCAGGTGAAAATGAACCAATAGAAGTACCAAAAGGTGTAGCACATTTTTTGGAGCACAAAATGTTTGAACAAGAAAATGGCAAAAATAGTTTAGATGTATTAACTTCAATTGGGGTAAATGCAAATGCATACACCACAAATGACCATACAGCATATTTATATGAATGTACAGATAATTTCTATGAAGCATTAGATGAATTTATGGATTATGTACAACATCCATATTTTACTGACCAAAATGTTGAGAAAGAAAAAGGCATAATTGGACAAGAAATCAAAATGTATGATGATTATCCAGAGTGGAGAGTTTACTTAAATGCATTAGAAGCTATGTATTACAAAAATCCTGTAAAGCTTGATATTACTGGAACGGTAGAAACAATAAGTCATATTGATAAAGATGTTTTATACAAATGTTATAATACATTTTATAATCCATCAAATATGTGCTTAGTTGTAAGTGGGGATTTTGAGCCAGAAAAATTATTAGAAGAAATCAAAAAAAGACTATTAGATACAGCTCAAAATGGCGAAATTAAAAGAATTTTTGAGGATGAGCCTGAGAGAATTGTAAAACAAAAAATTGAGCAAGATATGAACGTAAGTAAACCAATTTTCACAATAGGAATTAAATGTAAGGTACCTAATCAAAATGAAAAAGTAAGAATTCATATTGCAATGGAAATAATTTTAAATATGCTTATAGGCGAAAGTTCTAATCTTTACAAAGAAATGTATCAAACAGGAAATATATTTGCTATGCCAAATTTATCTTATGAATTTGGAGACAATTATGCTCATATTTTAATTACTGAAAATGCAAACAATCCAGAAATTTTATTTGAAAGACTAAGGGAAGAAATAGAAAGTTTTAAGAAAAATGGTCTAAATGAAGAGGATTTTGAAAGAACTAAAAAAATGATTTATGGCGAATATGTAAAAGAATATAATGATGCTACATCTATTGCAAGGATGTTTTTATCTGATTTTATGAAAGGCATAAATTCTTTTGATTATTTAGAAGAAGTGGATATTATGGATTTAAACTTTGTAAATCAAGTTTTGAAAGATAATTTCAATTTGGAAAAAATGGTTCTTTCTGTAGTAAAATAATAGATGGTGTCGAAGGTTATCAAATATCCTAAAACGTAGTAGAATAAAGGACTACGAAAGTTTTATAAACTACACAAAAGTACTTGACGTGACAAAAAATATGTGTTAATTTAGTAGTATATGTAAGAGAAAAAAGAAAAAATAATTTTTGTGACTTAAAGGAGAAATGACGTATGTTAAATGATGAAATTTGTAAATTAAGAGATGAATTAAATAAGAGCATTGAAGAGGGAAAAGATTATGATTATATATATGAGCTAAGTGTTAAATTAGATGATTTGATTGCGGAATTTTATGGGGTTAAGGAGAAATAATAGAAAGCAGATTAGGATAAGGATTCTAATCTGCTTTTTTTGACTTAGAATAAGGTTTAGGGTTATCAGTCAACCCAAGTAAATAATCAGTAGAAGTATTATAAAAATTAGCTAATTTTATTAAATGATCAATTTGTAAGTTATTTTTACCACTTTCAATTTGGGAATAACTATTTTGTTGCAAGCCTAAAACGCTTGCAATTTCTTTTTGGCTTTTATTATTATCTTCTCTCATATCTTTTAATCTATACATCTATATCACCAAAATAATTCTATAATATCTTCAACAAAGATGTTGACATTTATCTTTGATAATGATATATTAATTTTAAAAAGCATCTTTATTAAAGATAAAAAGGAGAGAACAAATGAATAAAAATAATGGAATAACACTTATTGCATTGGTAGTGACTATAATAGTTTTGCTAATTTTAGCACGGCGTTAGTGTTAGTATGTTAACAGGGCAAAATGGAATATTAAATAAAACAACTGAAGCAAAAGTTAAAACTCAAAAAGCAAATGAATTAGAAAGTTTAAAATTGGGAATACTAGAAAGTTACGATAATAGTGGAAATATTTCAATAATAAAATTACAAGAAAATTTAAAAGAAAAAGGAATAGAGTATAGTCAAAGTAATGAGTTACCTATTAGAGTTAATATGGGAAACAATAAGTATATAATAACTAAGAGCGGAAAAGTTATAGAAGATGTTATTAAGTATAACGAAAATGGATTAAAAGTTTGTTTAGACGCAACACATAATATATATGATGGTTATAATAAAACCACTAATATTTGGTATGACTTAAGTGGTAATGAAAATAATGCTGTATTAAGTAACTTTGAAAATAATGATGTTAGTGGATGGAATAATGGGAGTTTAAAAGTAAAAGGAAATACAACAGACAAAGCGATATCAAATGAATGTGTTAAAATTCCTTATGGATTACAAGAAAATGAAAGTTTTTCCTTGGAAATGGTATTTGAGGATAACGATAATGTAAGAACAACGTATTTATCAGCTGATAATGGATGGCATACTTTTAAATTTCACGATTATAAGAATAGCGACGGAACATTTGATGGTATATTTTATATTGGGGGAAATATATATAATAATCCTTCAAATAGTTTCAAAAACAGATTTGAACCAAAGGATACAGAATATCTATTAAAACAACATAAAATATACTATGTAGCATATACATATGAAAAAGATATAAATAAAGCGACATTATATATTAATGGAGCCAAAAATACCTATACAAAAAATTATATTGGAAATAATGAGGTTTGTAACTACTTTATAATAAGAGCTTTAGAAGAAGATGGTACAAAATCAGGTTCTGCAACATATCATCAAATTAGGTTTTATAATAGAGTTTTAAATAGTGAAGAAGTAGCAAGTAATTTCAGTTTAGATAGTTCAAAATATAAAATAAAAAGTGATTAAAGTATGAAAAGGGTTACTAAGATTAGTAATTCTTTTCTTTTACTTAAAATTCTCACTACCCCTTGAAAAATCCCCCAAAATAATATATAATAATTTGCTAGAAAAAATCAAAAGGAGAGCCAAATGCAAGTAAATAAAAATCTATCACAAGAAATATACCAAGATGCAGGAGAAGCAAGAACAATAAAAGCTAAAAGATACATAAATCAAGGCAAAGTAAACATAATAAGAACAAACTACGAGGACCAAAACAACTTCAGCATAACATCAATTGTATCAGGGCACTACGACGAATACCAAGTAAATATAGAAGTCCAAAAAGGAGAGCTAGAGATAGCTTCTTGTGAATGTTTAGACTATGAAACAAACTACAATGTATGTAAACATATAGTAGCAACATTAATGAAATTTGAACAAACAAAATACTGGGACAATGATGTACAAATAAAAGAAAGAACAAGTAGCAAAAATGAACAATATAAATATAGAAGTTTTAACAACCTAATAAGCACATTTTACAATGAAGAACTAAAAATATTAAGTGAAGACGAAGCAGTAATGTTATCAAGCAAAGACAAAGTAAAATTTGAACCAAAGATAGATTATGATAAATTTACAAACACGATGAAACTCGAATTAAAAATTGGAAACAAAAGAATGTACAAAATAAAGGACCTGCCAGAATTTTACACAAGAATGATAAATAATGAATACTTTAAATATGGAGAAAAACTAGAATTTGTACATAACAGAGAAAATTTTGCAGATGAAGCCAAACCACTTTTAGATTTTATTTTAAGATATGCAGAGATTATGAAATATTCAAATTCAAGTGATAGATATGGATATTATTATTCATCATCAATAAACAAAGCAGAAATAACACTTGGAGAAGGAATAATAGACGAAATATATGATTTATTAAAAGACAAAAAAGTAAATTTCGTATATGATTACACAAATTGTAAATTAGAATTTATTGAACAAAATCCAGGAATAGAATTTGAATTAACAAAAATAAATGAAGATGAATTACTTTTAAAACCTAATGTTGATGTATTCAAACTAGCAATATTTAATGGACATAAATATGATTATTTATTAATAGAAAATAGATTTTATAGATGTGATAAAGAATTTTCAGATTCTAATTTAAAAATAATAAAAGCATTTAGAGAAAATTATACATCAGAAATGTTATTAAGGAAAAAAGATTTGAAAGATTTTTATTCTATAATAATGCCTAAAATAGAAAATAATGTAAAAGTAGAAGGTCTTGATGAAGAAGAGATAGAGAAATTTAGGCCAGAAAAATTAGCTGTAAAAGTATTTTTGGATTATGATGATAATAATTATCTGGTTGCAGATGTTAAATTTTGTTATGGAGATGAAGAGTTTAATCCATTAGACGAAAAAGCAAAAGTAAGAGCTTTAAGAAATGAGCTACAGGAAAACAGAAATTTAAACATAATAAAAAAATCAGGATTTATGTTAGATGTAAAAAATTTAAGATTTATTTTACCTAATGATGATCAAATATATGAATTTCTAACAAATGACATAAATTATTATATGCAAAAATTTGAGGTAATGGTTACAGATAATTTTAAAACTAAGGAAGTTAAGGAACCCAAATTAGGCTCAATAGGAGTAAAAGTTGAAAATAATTTATTAAATATAGATTTAAGTAAATTAAGTATTTCACCAGAAGAAATTCAAGAAGTAATGGATAAATATAAAATAAAGAAAAAGTTTTATAGACTAAAAGACGGAAGCTTTTTGAATTTGAATGAAAATGAAGATATAGAATTTTTAGACAAACTTGCATCAGGAATGGACATAAATTATAAAGATTTAAAAAATAATGTTATAAAATTACCAGTAAACAGGACTTTGTACCTAAATGAATTATTAAAGAAATTTAATAACACAAAAGCTACTAAAAATAGCGAATATAAGCAAATTGTAGAAAATTTAGAAAAAGATAATATAGATGAAGAAATCCCATTGCCAAAAGAGGTTAAAGCAGATTTAAGAGATTATCAAAAAATAGGATATAGCTGGCTAAAAACACTTGAAAATTATAAGTTTGGTGGAATTTTAGCAGATGATATGGGGCTTGGAAAAACACTTCAATTATTAACAGTAATAGAATCTTATATAGAAAAAAATGATGAAAATAAAATGGCAAGTATAGTAATATCGCCAAGTTCACTTGCATTAAACTGGATGGCAGAAGCAAAAAAATTTACACCAAATATTAAGGTACAGGTGATTTCTGGAAATGCAAATGAGAGAAAGCAAAAAATTGCAAATATAAAAAATTATGATTTAGTTATAACATCATACGATTTATTAAAAAGAGATATAGAAAAATATAAAGATTTAGATTATATATTCAAATATATAATAGCAGATGAGGCACAATACTTAAAAAATAGTAACACTCAAAATGCAAAAGCTATAAAGGAATTGAAAGCAGAAACAAGATATGCCTTAACTGGAACACCAATAGAAAATTCTTTAGCAGAATTATGGTCAATATTTGACTATATAATGCCAGGATATTTGTTTCAATATAAAAAATTCAAATCAATGTATGAAACACCTATAGTAAAAGAAGAAAATCAAGATGCAATGGCAAAATTAAAAATGTTAATTGAACCATTTGTACTTAGAAGAACTAAAAAAGAGGTATTAACAGAACTTCCAGAAAAAACAATAACAGTTTTAAATAATACTATGGATGATGAACAAGAAAAAATATATATGTCATATTTAGCAAAAGCAAAACAAGAAGTTGCAGATCAAATAAAACTAAATGGATTCGAAAAGAGCCAAATAATGATACTTGCAGCACTTACAAGACTAAGACAAATTTGTTGCCACCCAGGTCTATTTATTTCAGACTACAAAGGCGAAAGTAGCAAATTAAGTCAATGTATGGAAATAATAGAAGATGCAGTAAGCGCTGGACATAAGATTTTGCTATTTTCAGGTTATACATCAATGTTTGATATAATTCAAAAAGAATTAATAGAAAGAAATATAAAATATTTTAAGCTAACAGGTAGCACAAAAGTTAGTGAAAGAATAAAACTAGTTGATGATTTTAATAATAACCCAGATGTTAAAATATTTTTAATTTCACTTAAAGCAGGTGGAACGGGTCTAAATCTTACTGGTGCAGATATGGTTATTCATTATGACCCTTGGTGGAATGCATCAGCAGAAAATCAGGCAACAGATAGAGCTTATAGAATTGGACAAAAAAATAATGTTCAAGTTTATAAACTTATTACAAATAATTCTATAGAAGAAAAGATTTACGAGCTTCAACAGAAGAAGTCAGAACTAGTAGATAATATGCTTTCTACAAAGACATCATTTATTAGTAAATTTAGCAAAGACGAGATTATGAATTTGTTTGAATAAAAAACTAGAAAACACTTGCAAAAAGCGAAAATAATGTATATAATGTGGATATAAACCACAAAAGGGGTAAAAGCCACAGTGGAAATTACAAAAGGAAAGTCCCTAAGTGGACAAGAAGGAGGAATTACTATGGAAATAAAGGTTTTAGGAAAGGAAATAAAAGTTACAGAAGCAATCAATGATTATGTAGAAAAAAAATTAGACAGAATCGACAAATATTTTGAAACAGCAGAAGCAGAAGTTACTGTAAGAGCAGAAAAAAATGAACAAATAGCAGAAGTTACAATTTCAGCTAATGGTGAAAACTACAGAGCAGAAGCAGAAGAAAAAGATTTATATGCTTCAATAGATAAAGTTATAGATATATTAGAAGGTCAAATAAGAAAAACTAAAACTAAAAAAGAAAAAATGATGAGAGAAGGTTCATTAAAAGATATGAACCAAACAGCAACTGAGAAACATGAAATCAAAAATGAAATTTTAAAATATGGTTATTATGAAATAAAACCACTTGCACCAGAAGATGCAATGTTAGAATTACAAGAAAGACCAACACATAATTTCTTACCATTTATAAATATCGAAACAAATAAAGTTTGCGTTATTTACAAATTAAAAGATGGTAAAAACTATGGAATAGTTGAGCCAGAAGCTTAGTAATATATGGAATTTAAAAAGCTGAAAAATCGCCTAAAAATGGCGAGTTTTCAGCTTTATTTTTATTTAAGAAAAACTGTAAATTCGCCAAAATTTGCAAAATGTAAAAAAATGTGGTATAATGGTCGTTAGTTTCGCTAAAAATAACAATTAAAGGAGAGTGAATAATTATTTTAAAACCAAAATTATTACATCTTACAAAAGAAATGGCAAAGGTTATTGCGATAGTAATATCAGGGTTTTTATTAATTTTAGCGATTATATTTATAAAATATAAACCAGTATATGAAGTAACAATTGCAGGAGAAAAACTAGGATATATAGGAAAAATAGAAGAATTTAAAAATTTAATAGAAGAAAAGATAATTAATCAAGAAGGTGAATATATAGCAGATGTTTCTTTAATTCAAGAACCTGAATATAAATTAAGTTTATTAAAAAGAACAAGCAATTTGAATGAAGATGAGGTAATTGAAAAACTAAAAACATCAGATACTGTAATAACATACAAGTATTATGAAGTAGCATTAAATAATGAAACAAAAACGTATGTTAAAACACTTGAGGAAGCTGAAAAAGTTGTTAATGAAATAAAAGAAGAATTTTCTAATGACAATTTAGAATTAGATCTTCAAATTAATGAAAAATACACAGAAAGTATAGAAAATGTGGATACAAACTCATTAGAAGTTGCAACTGCTAACGTCGAAAGTGGAGCAAAAGAGATAAAAGAAAACAAGGAAAATGAAGATGCGCTAGCTATTGTAAATAATATTAAATTATCTGTTTTACCAGTTACAGGTAGAATTACATCAAGATATGGAGAAAGAAGTTCTTTAAGGAGGTCTACTCATACAGGTCTTGATATTGCTTGCACTACAGGTACAGATATAAAGGTAGTATCAAATGGTACAGTTACATTTTCAGGTAAAAAAGGTTCTTATGGTAATTTAATAATTGTAGACCACGGAAATGATGTTGAAACTTGGTATGGTCATTGTAGTAAATTATATGCCAAAGTAGGAGATACTGTAACAGCAGGAGATGTTATTGCAGCAGTGGGTTCTACAGGTAATTCAACAGGACCACATTTACATTTTGAAATTAGAATTAATGGGGAGTGTGTTAATCCTCAAAATTACGTTTATTAGGAAAGAGTCAGTAATGGCTCTTTTTTTGAAATGGGGACGGTTCCTTTTTTAAAAAAGAACCGTCCCCATTTCAAAAAAAGCTAGCATTTTAATCTTAACTATGTTATACTAAATTCGTAAAATGAAAAGAAAGGAACGCGATACAAAATGGGAAAATTATTTGTTATAGATGGAACAGATGGAAGTGGAAAACAAACGCAATTTCAAAAATTACAAGAAAGATTAACAAAAGATGGAATAGAATATAAAACAGTAAGCTTTCCAAACTATGATAGCCCAAGTTCTTCACTAGTTAAAATGTATTTATCAGGAGAATTTGGAAAAAATGCAAAAGATGTAAGTCCATATATTGCATCAACATTTTATGCAGCAGATAGATATGCTACATTTAAAACAGGTTATAAGGAGTATTATGATAATGGAGGAATAATTCTAGCAGATAGATATACAACTGCAAACATGGTACATCAAGCAGGAAAAATATATGATAAAGAAGAAAGAAAGAAATTTTTAGATTGGCTATGGGATTTTGAATTTAATTTATATGGATTGCCAGTTCCAAGTGAAGTATTTTTCTTAAATATGCCAGTAGAAAAATGTTTAGAGTTAATAAAAAATAGAGAAAATAAATTTTCACATACTCAGACAAAAGATATACACGAAAAAGATCAAAGTCATTTAATAGATGCATATAATGCTGGATGCCAAGTTGCAAAAGATTACAATTGGTACGAAATAAGTTGTATAAAAGATGGAAATTTAAGAACAATTGAAGATATTCACGAAGAAATTTATGAAGAAGTAAAAAAACATATTTAATAAAATAAAGACATAGTTAGATCTAAATTTAATTATGTCTTTTGATTTAATAATGAAAAAACAATAAAAACGAGAGAAAAAGCAAGATATAATGAGAAAAAATAAAAATAACAAAATTATTAATCAAAAAGATAATTAAAAGTAAGTACAATGTAACTTTAATGGATTTGAAATATTGGAAAAATTTGGTATAATATAACGCGATGGTGCATTATTCTAGTCGTGCTTTTTTATTGTGAGGGTGGGGCTAAAAATCCACTAAAGGGCATACGAATTAGGGCTTCTTGTTTGTGCGCGAAATGCCAGTTTTGTGTGTGAGTAGGAAGAAAGAGGTAAGGGAAGAATATAATGGCATATATTTGTTTACCCTTGTTTCGCTGAAACTTAAAATACTTTAAGTAAAACCTATGGTGAGTGCCAAGACACAAAATACATAGAGTAGCCTGTCTTGAGTGAATGTATTGGGATTATTTTATCATTTATGAAATTGCATTTGCAAAAGAGACTAGCAATAAATAAAAGTATGTCAAGGAAAACTTCTAGAATGTTTGCTAGAATTAACAAGCAAGGAAACTTAAGGATTAAGGTACGGACTTAAGTGGCGATCTGGTGTCTAAGGATTAACTTAGATGTTTCTTTTAAACGGAAACGGCTATGTAGTAATATATAGTAAGAAATAGAGAAATTCAACCAGACCTAAACCGTAAAATTTACTTGAGTTTTTACCATCTATCAAACTTTAATCTTGGAAATAGAACAAATTCTATTTTCTTTTTTTTACAAAAAATAATTTAAGGAGGAATTAGGCCAAATAGGTCTTAAAAAATATGAAAGAAAAAAATAATAAACAAGATAATTCAAACATAAAATGGGCCCTGCAAGCTTTTGTGTTAACATTTATATTGTCAGGTGCAGTATCATTTATATCAAATAATGGAATAGAAAAACTAAATATATTTGCGTCTATAATAATATTGATTGCAGTTATATTAATAGGTATAGTTTTCGATATAATAGGAGTTGCTGTAACAGTTGCAGAAGAAGGACACTTTCACGCAAAAGCAACTAAAAAAGCAAAGGGCGCCAAAACATCGCTTAAACTTATAAAAAATGCATCAAAAGTTGCAAATATCTGTGCAGACGTAATAGGGGACATTTGTGGTGTTGTAAGTGGTGCAATAAGTGCTATGATTGCTTTAAAAATATCTAATACTTATGGAGTTTCAAGCAATATTCAGTTTTTAGTAAGTGCTTTTGTTGCATCTATTACTGTTAGTGGAAAAGCTATAGGAAAAGGTATTGCTAATAAAGAATCTACTAAAATTGTAGATATGGTTGGAAAAATTCTTGGAAAATCCAAAATAAACAAGTAAGTGATTATGTAGAATAGTGTCGAAAAATGCGAATAAATCAAAGAAAATTCGAAAATACTATTGCAATTTTAAAAGGATTGTGATATATTATGTAAAGGTTGTTGAAAAATGAAGAAAGGATGTCATTTTGAAAACATTTTTTGATGGAATATTTATTTCCAAAGAACATTTGGAGGAAGCTGGGATTAAATATCCAATAAAGCTAGAGTATTACAAAATAGCACGAGATGAAAATGTTAAAAACACAAACCAAGTAAAAGAAACAGAAAATACTAAGGGAAAATATGGAATAGAGGTAGTAAAAACGGAGTACCTAGATGGTAATGTTAAAATTGAAACTAAGGAAGTGAGTGATATAACAAATGACATAAATGAAGCAAATAGAATTTTAACATTACTCAGAAACAATGAAGTAACACCAATTGGTGTTGAAGATGTTTTAGAAGATTTACAAAAAGTGTAGAAGCGAAGATAATTTTGCTTCTCTTTTTTTGTATTGGGACCGTTTCCTTTCGCGAAAAGATCGTTTCTTTTTTCGCTGGGATCGTTTCTTTTCACGAAAAGATCGTTTCCTTTTGCAAAAAGAAACAATCCTAATGGAAAAACGATTGGATTTTCCATTGACTTTTAGCCCAAATGTTTGTATAATTTAATACGATTCAATGATTTGAAAGGAGCAAATAATGGCTGACAAATTAATAATAGTGGAATCACCTGCAAAGGCAAACACAATAAAAAAATTCTTAGGAGGAAGCACAAAAGTTGTTGCCTCAATGGGTCATATAAGAGATTTACCTAAGTCAAAATTAGGAGTAGATATAGAACACGATTTTGAACCACAATATATAAATATTAGAGGGAAGGGAGATTTAATAAAATCTTTAAAAAAAGATGCAAAAAACGCTAAAAAAGTGTATCTTGCAACCGACCCGGACCGTGAGGGAGAAGCTATTGCATGGCATTTAGCTCATATTTTAGAAGAAGATAAAAGCAAAATTACAAGAGTTACATTTAATGAGATAACAAAAGGAGCTGTACAAAAAGCTATTAAAGAACCAAGAGATATAGACATAAATTTAGTTGATGCTCAGCAAGCAAGAAGGGTTTTAGATAGAATAGTTGGATATAAAATAAGTCCAGTTTTATGGAAAAAAGTTAAAAGAGGATTATCAGCAGGACGTGTGCAATCAGTTGCAGTTAAACTAATAGTTGATAGGGAAAATGAAATTGAAAACTTTATTCCAGAAGAATATTGGAATATATATGTAAATTTATTAGACAAAAATTCTAAAAAAGAATTTGAGGCTCATTTTACAGGAAAAAATAACAAAAAAATAGAACTTCATTCTAAAGAAGAAGTAGATGAAATTTTAAATGACATAGAGAATGCCAAATATATAGTAACAGAGATAAAGAAAAGTGAAAGAAAGAGACAGCCAGCACCACCATTTACAACAAGTACAATGCAACAAGAGGCTTCAAGAAAATTAAATTTTACATTAAAAAGAACAATGTCAGTTGCACAAGTTCTTTATGAAGGAATAAAACTACCACAAGGTCATACAGGACTTATTACATATATGAGAACAGATTCAACAAGAATTTCGGAAGAAGCAAGAGCAGCAGCAAAAGAAGAGATTTTGAAAACTTATGGTGAAAAATACTATGAAAACAGATATTATAGAACAAATAAAGAAGCTCAAGATGCACACGAGGCAATAAGACCAGCACATATTGAACTTTCACCAGATGAAATAAAAGAATATTTAACACCTGAACAATATAAATTATATAAATTAATATATAACAGATTTTTAGCAAGTCAAATGCCTGCAGCTGTATATGACACAATGCAAGTATCAGTAAAAGCCAATGATTATGACTTTAAAGCAAATGGACAAAGTTTAAAATTCCAAGGATTTATGGTTTTATATGTAGAAGGAACTGACGAAAAACAGCTTGAGGAAAAAGGAATGTTACCACCATTAGAGGTAAAACAAGAAGTAGAAAAGAAAAAAATTAATCCAAAACAAAGTTTTACAGAACCACTACCAAGATATACAGAAGCAAGTTTGGTTAAAGCTTTAGAGGAAAAAGGAATAGGTAGACCATCAACATATTCGCCAACAATTACAACAATATTAGAAAGACATTATATACAAAAAGAGCAAAAACAACTTGTTCCAACAGAACTTGGGAAAATAGTAAATAAACTTTTAGTAGAAAACTTTTCAGATGTTGTAAATGAAGAATTTACTGCTAATATTGAAACAAGATTTGATAGAATTGCAGAAGGTGAAGAAAAGTGGAAAAACATAATTAGAGAGTTTTATGGACCATTTATAAAAGAAGTTGAAAAGGTTGAGGAAGAACTAGAACACGTAAAACTAGAAGATGAAGTTTCAGATGTAGTTTGCGAAAAATGTGGAAGGCTAATGGTTTACAAATATGGAAGATATGGAAAATTTTTAGCCTGTCCTGGTTTTCCAGAATGCAGAAATGCTAAACCTATTGTGGAAACAATTGATGTTCCTTGCCCTAATTGTGGAGGTACGGTTCAAGTTAAAAAGACCAAAAGAGGTAGAAAATTCTATGTTTGTGAAAACAATCCGGATAAATGTAATTATATTTCTTGGAATAAGCCTAAAGTAGGGGAAAAATGGAATCCAGAAAAACAAGAAAAAGTTGAGACTGGGGAGAAAAAGACGAGAAAGAAAGCTACTGGAAGAAAGAAGAAAACTAGTAAAAAGTGATTTTTTGAAATTGGGACGGTTCCTTTTTGAAAAAAGAACCGTCCCAATTTCAAAATACTAATACAAAAAGAGGTGTGAAAATGCAAGAACAACAATATATTCTAAAAAATCAAGATTCATTTGAACTAAAACACATTTTTGACTGTGGGCAATGCTTCAGATGGAACGAAGAACAAGACAAAAGTTACACAGGAGTAATCAAACAAGGGGTATTAAATGTTCAAAAACAAAATAATGAGATAACTTTTAAAGGAATGCTTGAACGGTGATATTAAAGAAATTGTAGCAAATTATTTTGATTTAAACAGGAATTATTCTGAAATTAAAGAAAAACTTTCTAAAATAGATGAAAATGTTAATTTAAGTATTAAATATGGAGAAGGAATAAGAATTTTAAATCAAGATTTATGGGAGACGATTATTTCTTTTATAATTTCTGCAAATAACAATATTCCAAGAATAAAAGGAATTATTGAAAGGTTATCTCAGAAATATGGAAAAGAAATTGATTGGAATGGAGAAAAATATTATACTTTTCCAACTCCAGAAGAACTTAAAAAAGCTGAAGTACAAGATTTTAGAGAGTTAGGTACAGGCTTTAGAGATATTAGGTTATATGAAACGACTAGAACGGTTTTAGAAAATAAGGTGGTATTAAAAGATTTGTATAATGTAGATACTTTAAAGGCAAGAGAAGAATTATTAACTCTTTCTGGTGTTGGACCTAAAGTTGCTGATTGTATTTTACTTTTTTCAGATTTGAAAAGATTTGATGTTTTTCCAATTGATGTTTGGGTTAGAAGAGTTATGAATGAATTGTATATTAAAAATCCTGATGAAACTAAGGTTAATAAGAAGGATATTGCTAGAATTGCTAAGGAAAAATTTGGCGATTTGGAGGGCTTAGCTCAGCAGTATTTGTTTTATTGGAAGAGGGATGCGTAAAAAAGGACTGTCAATTGTTTGCCAGTCCTTTAGCGTTCATCGTCGTAATTGTAAGAATCAGATATTTTTTTATAATCAATTTGCCTCTTTATATTATCCATAGCTTCTAAAATATCTTTATAATCTTCCTTGCTAATTGAAAATTCATTTTCTAGATAAGCATTTAATTCGTCAAGTTCTCCCTGATAGTCTTCAGTTATCATTGCCTTTATATCCAATAAAGAAATTAAACTTTTTATATAGTTAGGATAAGTTTTAGCTTCTTCAATTTTTTTATCAATATCAGCTAAAGAAATATTACCATATTTAAAATTATGCTCAAGGTGCTCTATCCAAGCTTTTCGATCTTCTTCCGTAAAATTAATAGGCATATTTTTTTCTTCTTCTCTACGTTTTTGTTTTTCTAATAGAGAGTTAACCTTGTCTAATCTCATAATATTTTTTAGAGATGCCTTATCTGGATTAATATTTATAAGTTGTTCTAGATAATGTTTTTCATCTTCTAAATTATCAGAATCTCTAGAAATACGACACATATACCAAAGAATAATTTCATCATTTGGATTTTTTTTAAAAATTTTGAACCAGTAATTTTGGCTAAATCCGGATTATTTGTTAGGTATAATGACTTTACTAATTTTTCTCTGGCAATAGTTTCATATGGTTGTTTCTCTAAAATTGATTCAGCAATTTCTTTGATTTGGCCATAAATTTTTTCGTACATTTCTGTATATATTTGGTCGTGATTTACTGATTGTCCTTGAAGCCTTAGTTCGTCTTCTTTTTGTTCTATTAATTTATTTACGCTTCTTTCTAAAGTGGCAATTTTAGCATATTGTTTATGTAATTTACTAGTTTTTCCTTTATTTAACAAAGTTTTTCTTTTATTTTTGTAGAATTCATTGTTAGGATTAGCTTCTAAAATCTTATCAATAAATTCAATTGATTTTTTATAGTTACCACTTCTTTCTTCCAAAATTGATAGTCCACTTAAAATTTCTTGAGACTGACTTTGTTTTAATAAATTATATCCAAGAGTACGAGCTTCATCAAGTTGTTTTAGGTAGATGTATGTATACATTAGTTTTGTTTGCATATCAATATCATTTGGAATAATTTTCAAGATATCTTCCAACTTTTCTTTTAATTCATAAAGGATCTTTTGTTTCTTTTCAAAATTTTTTCCCATTTTTTGCATTTTATATAATTTAAAAATTACAGATTTATATTGTTGTCCATTTTTATCTATCCACCAAGATGTCAAAAGTTCTGGGTCAATGTCAATTCCTATGATTTCATTTATTTGGTCGATTGTTTTTCCTTCTGATTGCAATTCAATAGCTTTGTCTTTTATATTTTTAATATCCTTAAAGTCCATATATATTACATCCTTTTAAATAAATTTAAATTAATTATAGTATACATTAATTTTTTAGTCAATAAAAAGTGGAGATCTATTTAGTGACTCCACTTTCTATTGATTATTCAGTACATATTTTACAATATGTACTAAATTGGCATTTTTTACAATTTCCTGCACACATATTGCAGAAATACCGCTCTGTACATAACATACAATCTATATGTTGACAGTATATGTAAGGGCAATTTTCTGTACATTCTTCGCAAGAAATGTTGGGATGCAGTTTACATACCCGAGGTATTTCGCTTGAATTATAAGTTGTATTCATAGAGAAAACCCCCTTTTCAATTTTTATTATGGTGGTATTATATAACTTTTTAAGAATTATGTCAATCAAATTCTTGTAAGATTTAGAATTAATCTGAAATTTACATCAAAGGTTACATAAAATTGAAAAAATTATCATTTTATGATATAATAGAAATTGAGATTGTGTTTTAGGAGGACAAAATATGGATTTTAAAGGAAAAAGTGGAATATCTATAGAAATTATAACACAAAAAGTGAAAAAAGAACTAAAATTAAATAGGCCGAAAATAAAAAAGAACAAGAGAAATTTAAAAAATAGAATAAAAGATGGTAAATTATCGGTAAGTGATTGGAATTATATTTGTGAAGGACTGGATTGCGTAACAAAAATATTAGAAGATAAAATTGACAGAAATGTTACACAAAAAGCAATAAGTCAAGCAGATTCTAGTAAAATACAAAAATATGTAATAGAATATAGAAAACTAGTTGAAAATTTTTTGTTTAGAATTAAAGATAGTGCAAGACTTCAAATGCGTTTGCACGAAGAAATAGACCCTTTGTATGAATTTGCACAAATATCTCAGGCTGCACGTGATGGAATAATAATGAAAAAAGAGGAAAGAATAGATATTTTTAATGGTGAAAAAAAGGACGTTACCTATGATGTAACTATGACACCAGAAGAAGTAATGAGAATTTTAAGACATTATGAGGAACAAAGTAATCAAATATATGCTGATAAGTTAGTCAATTATTTTGGCCTAGGACTAAGTGTTTCTGGAATTGTTGGTTTAATTGCAAAAAATCAAAAAGATAATGAAAATAGCGATTTTAAATATATAACTGTTAGCGTTGTTAGTAAAATAATAACCGAAGTAGTAAAGAAATCATTAAGAGAAAAATTAAAAACAGAAGAAAAAGAGGAAAAGGATAGAGAATTAGATAATAAACAATGGAAAATTGAAATGGATTTATTTAGAAATGAACAGATTAGCGATAGTGAGACAAAAATGATTATAGAAGAACATGCAAAAATTTCAAAGGAAAAATTAAAAAATGATAATCAGCTAGGAAATATAGATTTATCATTGAAAACTATATCAGATATTGTCCAAGCATTAATTGTGGGAGCTTATATAAACACAAAAGTAAAGATAACAGAAAATGGAAATTTAGATGGAAAGTCATTTGCAACAGCATTAATATCAATGAAGTCAAATGACATAATAATACAAAGAATAAATGGAATATATTCAAAAGCAAGATATGATGCTAAAAAATATAAAGATTTTGATGAACTTTGTGAGCAGGCACAAAATATAATATCTCAAATGGAGGAAAAAGTTTATCCCTTAAAAGGTGCAGAAGAGCCATTTGATTCATTCAGCATAAAAAATTTAGATGCAAAATTTTATCCTAAAAAGAATTATGAAACAGGTGAGACTGTTTACTCAACTTATATAAAGATACCAGAATTTAGTGCTAAAAGAGGAGATGTAATATTACTATCAGGAGCTTCTGGAGCTGGAAAAAGCACATTTTTAAGAATGCTAAAAAGAGGAGACATAAATAATCGAGAGGTTATAGAATTAGATAGTGGAAAAAAGGTGGATAGTTTAGGCAAGGAATTTATTTCATTTAGACCTAGTATGGATTTAGGAAATGAGAGTTCTGTTTTACATCAAATTACAGGGAAAAGAAATATTTATGAATTAACTAAATCTGAAAAAATGAAATTACATAAAATTTTAAATGAACTTCATTTGGATTTTCCAGATTTATTAGAACAAATGTCTACAAGAAGATTTATGGAGTTTTCTACAGGTCAACAAAGAAGATTGATACTTTCAAAATTATTTTACAGAATTGATGATGGGGCATCTGTTGTAATAGTTGATGAACCTGTTGGAAATGTAGAAGATAAATTGATAAAAGAACAGTTAGAAATGATAAAAAGATATGCAATGAAAAGAAATGTTATGCTTTTACTAACAACGCATAGATTAGATTTGGCAGAAAAATTGGCAACTAAGAGATATCATATTAATGAAGATGGTGTTATGGAACAGATGGAAGTTAAAAATAAAGAGGAAGAAAGAGATTAGAAACAATATAGTAATAATTTTATTAAAGCAAGGACTATATAATAACAGTTCTTGCTTTTTTGTGAAAAATTCAATTTTAACAATAAAAATATTAATTATGTAAAACATAACCTTGAAAAATACGACATTTTAATATAAAATACAACTAAAATAATGTTCCCAAAAGACCCGGTCCCAAAAGAATATGTACCAAAAAGACCCGGTCCCAAAAGAACAAAGAAAGGAAAAAATATGTACTTAAAAAGATTAGAATTACAAGGATTTAAATCATTTGCAGATAAAACAGTACTAGAATTTATGCCAGGAATAACAAGTGTAATAGGGCCAAATGGTTCGGGAAAAAGCAACATAGCAGATGCAATCAGATGGGTACTTGGAGAGCAAAGTATGAAAGAACTTCGTGGTGGAAAATCGGTAGATATAATATTTGCAGGAACACAAAATAGAAAATCATTAGGGTTTGCAGAAGCCTCTCTTGTATTTGACAATCAAGATGGCAAACTTCCAATTGAGTATAAAGAAGTAATAGTTACAAGAAAATTATATAGAAGTGGAGAAACAGGATATTACATAAATAAAACACAATGTAGATTAAAAGACATATTAGAATTGTTTATGGATACAGGAATTGGAAAAGATGGGTATTCTATAATTGGTCAAGGAAAAATTGATGAGATATTAAGTAACAAGTCAGAAGATAGAAGAAATGTATTTGAGGAAGCAGCAGGAATTGTAAAGTTTAAAACAAGAAAAGAAGAATCTGAGAAGAAGTTAGAACATACGAAACTAAATGTCTTAAGGATAAATGATATTTTAACAGAAATAGAAGCTAACTTAGAGCCATTAAAGCAACAATCAGATAAGGCAAAAAGATACTTGGATTTGAAAAATGAACTTAAAAGTATAGAAGTTGGTTTATTTTTATATAATATAGAAAAATATAAAAATGATTTGGTAAAAGTTCAAGAAGACATCGAAATTATGCAAAATACTTGCAATTTAGAGGAAGGTAAACTTGAGAAAATAAAGATTCTTAAAGAAGAGCTAAAAGGTCAAATTGATGATTTAACAGAAGAAATAGAAAATACTCAAAATTTAAGGTTTACAAGCCAAAAAGATGTTGAAGCTTTAACTTCTGAGATTAATGTTGCAAAATCTAAAATTGAAAACAACGAGGAAAATATAAAAAGGTTTAAGGAAGAAATTGAGGAAACAAAAGCAAAAATTTCGAAAACAGAAGAAGAGATGAAGTTTAAACTAAGTAAAAAAGAAAGTCTAAAAGAAAATAAAGAAAAATATGAAAAAGAGCTTGAGGAAAAGCAAAATGAATTAGAAAAAATAAATAAAACTTTATCTGAAAAAGAATTAGAAATCGAAAATGACAAAAGAAAACTTGAGGAAAATACTGATTTGAAATATGAAATAGAGGGAAATATAAATGAACAAAAAGCAAATATTTCAAATATAGAAAAAAGAAAAGTACAACTTCAAAATGATATACAAAATAGTATATCAGAATTAGATAATACAAGGTTTTCTAAGGAAGAAATTGAAAAAGGCTTTTTCGAAATTCAAAAAGAAAAAAATAATGTAACTAAAGAACTTCAAGATATAATTACAGAAAAAAGTAAGGCAGAAGAACAAATAAAATCAATCGATATAAAGATAAATAACAGTATACAAGAACTAAGTTTTAAAGAATCAAAACATAAATTTTTAGTAGAAACAGAAAAAGAAAAAGATGGTTATCAAAGAAGTGTTAAGGCTTTACTTTTAGAATGTGAGAAAACGAAAGAGCTAGGAAAAGGTGTAAAAGGAGCATTAGCAGAGCTTATTGATGTGCCTCAAAACTTGGAAACAGCAATAGAGATGGCATTAGGAGCAAGTATTCAAAATATAGTAACAGAAAATGAGCAAGATGCAAAAAGATTGATTGAACATTTAAGAAAAAATAATCTAGGAAGAGCATCATTTTTACCAATTTCAAATATTCAAGGAAAAAGACCTGAAAAAATAAAAGGCAACATTCAAGGTGTTTTAGGTTTAGCATCAGATTTAATAAAATATGACAAAAAATATGAACAAATAATTTTGAATTTATTAGGCAGAACTGTAATTGTAGAAAATATGGATACAGCAATCAAAGTTTCTAAGGAAAATGGACACAACTTTAAAATTGTAACAATAGATGGTGACATTATTAGCCAAACAGGTTCAATGACAGGTGGTTCTGTTAATAAAAAGACTGTTAAAATTTTAGGTAGAAGTAAAGAAATTGAGGACTTAGCAAATCAAATTGAAAATATCAAAAAAATGCAAGAAGATTTGAAAAAGCAAAAAGAAGATATTATAAATTCGAATAAGCAAGTACTTGAAAATGCTGAGAAATTGGAAAATGAACTTCAAACAATTGAGATAAAATACAATGTTGAAAATCAAAAACTAAATACAGTTAAGGAAAATATAGATAGAATATCAAACCATTTAGAAAAACTAAGAAAAGAAAAGGCAGAATTGGAAAAGCAAAAAGAAGAATATTTAAAAGTTATTGAGGATAAAAACAAAGAAAAAATACAAATTGATAACGAAAACGAAGAAATAAAGGCAAAAATAAATGAATATTCTAGCTTAAACAAAGATACAGCTAAAAAAGTAGATGACTTAAATTTCGATATTACAAATTTAAAAATATCTGTATCATCATTTAATGAAAGTGAAAGTTCAATTGATGAAATGGCTGAAATGCTTAAAAATGAAATAGAAAATCAAAACAAAAGCATTGAAAACAAAGAAAGCCAAATTGAAAAAATTAATAATGAACAAAAAGAGCTTGAAAATAAAATAAATGAAACAAATTCCAAAATAGCAGAATTAAAGGCAAAAACCTTATCTAGTGATGAAGATATTGAAAAAATGAAAAAAGAAAGACTTTCAGCAAATGAAAAATTGTCTTTAAAAGAAAAAGAAGAGGTTGATGAATTTAAGATAATTGAGGATTTAAAAGGTCAAATTGTAAAAATTGAGGTTAAAAGATCTAAAATAGAGGATGACTTAAATGACACAATTACATCTCTATGGAATGAATATGAGCTTACACCAAATAGTGTTGAAGGCTATGAAAAGCCAGCAAATATTGCAATTACAACAAGAAGGGTAAATAGCTTAAAACAAGATATTAGAGAACTTGGAAGTGTAAATGTAGATTCAATTGAGGAATATAAAAATCAAAAACAAAGATATGATTTTATGTGTGAACAACGTTTAGATTTGGAAAATACAATGGCAAAATTAAGAGATATGATTAGTGAAATAACAGATAATATGAAAGTTAGATTTAAGGAAAAAATGCAGATTATAAATGAAAACTTTGGTCAAACTTTTAAGGAGTTATTTGGTGGGGGAGAAGCTAGAATTAAGCTAGAAGATGAGGCAAATATTTTGGAATGCGGAATAGATATAGAGGCACAGCCACCAGGAAAGAAGCTTCAAAGTATGGGATTATTATCTGGTGGAGAAAGAGCATTTACCGCAATAGCATTACTTTTTGCAATCTTAAAGATGAACCCAGCACCATTTTGTGTACTTGATGAGATTGAGGCTGCTCTTGATGATGTTAATGTTAATAGATATGCAGAGTTTTTAAAGAAATTTGCAGTTGGTACTCAATTTTTGGTTATTACTCACAGAAAAGGTACAATGGAGGCTGCTGATACTGTTTATGGTGTTACAATGGAGGAGAAAGGAATTTCTAAGTTGCTTTCTATGAAGTTAAATAAACAGTAGAGAGTTGATTTTAGCTTGTTAAAATTTAGTTAGATTGCTAAGATTAGATTTTAGTATGTATAAATTTGGAAAAGATGGCAAGAATTTTAATATAACAATTTTTAAGGAGAAAGTTTTATGGAAAAATGTAAAATGAAAAATGTTGTTGTATTAAGAAACTTGCCATCTAATTTAATTGAGGAAGCTTTTGTTGTTGTTAAATCTAAAAAGGTTGCAAAAAGTTTAGAACGTATTGATGCAAGAAACGAAAAGATAGATGGAAAAAATAAAGATGATGGATATATTGTAAGAGAAGCTGAAAGTGTGCTTGCAAGTTTTGTTAGTTTTATAGAGAGAAAAGAGAGAAAAAAGGTTGATTTAGGACTTAAGAGAAGGTATAATATGCTTAAGATTTATGGAGTATTAGTCACAGTTGCTTTTGTTGTGGCAGTAATTTTATAGTTAAATAAAAAGAAAATGACATAAGTGATGATATAAAAAGCAGATTACAGTTTAATTTTAGAAAAAAGAAAGGAAGAATTTTATGAAAGTTTTAGTTATTTCAGATATCCATGGTTCTGGATATTATGCAGAAAAAATAAAGGAAATAAATGAAAGAGAAAAGCCAGACAAAATTATTTTATTAGGTGATTTGTATTATCACGGACCAAGAAATGATTTAAGTCAAGAATATAATCCGATGAAAGTTGCTGAAATTCTTAATTCGTTGAAAGATAAACTTTTGGTTGTAAGAGGAAATTGCGATGCCGAAGTTGATGAGATGATTTCTGAGTTTGAGTTTAATGACCATATTTTGATGGAGATTAATGGTAAGATGTTTTATTTTACTCATGGTCATAAGTATAATATTGAGAAGATTCCTTATGATGATTTTGACGTTATGATGTATGGTCATATCCATCAAGGTTTTATTGAGGAAAAAGAAGGTTTAGTTTTTGCTAATCCTGGGTCTATTTCAATTCCTAAAGGGGGAAGTGAACATAGTTATATTGTAGTTGATGAAGATAATATTACCTTAAAATCTGTTGATGGAAAGATTTTACAAGAATGCAAAATAAAATAATATTTTATCAATATATGCAAAAAAATATATTTTGCACAAAAGAATCTGAAAAATTAGAAAAAGAAATAAAAATATCTAATGTTTTTCCGATATACATAAAAAATCCAAGTAATTTAGAGCTAGAATACTTAAAAAGGGAAAATTATAAAAAAATTTTTTCGATAAGTTCAATTTTTTCTAATTTAACATATTTATTTGAAACAGAAGAATGTTTAAATGACCCAAAATATTATGCTTTTAAAAGGCAAATATATGATATAAGAAGTTTATATAGAAAAAATAAAAATACAAAAATTGAAGAATATGTAAAAAATAATGATATAAAAGCATTTTGCGATTATTTAATACATTTAAAAGAAAATATGATTGTTATTGAAGTTAAGGATTGGAAAAAATTAGATAGTTATATAATGAAATATTATAATTGTAATTATTTTGATGTTGAAGATTTAGGCTATAGAAAACATTTTTTAAAACAATATTTAAATCTTTTTAATATTGTTAATTTGGATATGACAAAGTTTCAAGGAATTACTTTGATAAACAGTGCTGATATTTTAATGCATTCTTTTTATACAAATAATGATTACAAAAAGAATTTTTTAGGAATGATTTTGAATCCCTATATTATCGATTCTTTTGTTAAAGATGATTCACAAATTATGGACTTGTTTTTTATTATTAATAATTTTGAAAAAGTTAGATATTTAAAAGAAAGAAAAGCTATTATAGATTTGGTTACATGTTTAGAATTTTTTTTAGTGCAAAAGTTGAATGCTTCTAATAGCAAATTGGAAAATCAATTTAAATTTAAGATTAGAAAGTGCTGCAATGAGATGGGATACAAAGTTTCTATTAACGAACTTCAGGATTTGTACGATTATCGTTCTTTAATTGTACATGGTAATTTTAAGAAAATTAATGATAAAACTGAAAAGATAACAAATAGACAATGGTATTTTGAGTATGTAAAGAATTCGGAGTTTGATGGTATTGCACATTATTATGATAATAGTGATAGGGAAGATTTGATATTTTGTAGATTGTTTGAGATTTTTAATGTTGTTTTTAGGTTGTATTGTGAGAAGAATGAGGATATGAAGATTTTGAAGGGTTTGGCTGATAAAGAGTTGATTGAGATGTTTTGTTTTGGGGGAGACTCATAACTCTAAGGTGAGTTTGAAATGATTTTATTTTACAATTTTGATTTAATCGTTACAGCTTGAGTGGTTGTGGCGATTTTTTCTATTCCTCAATTAGTTAACAATAATGACTAAAAATAGGCATTTTATGTGAAATTGGGGAAAAGTTGGGGAAGAAAATCTCCCAAAACGTTTATATTTCTAATAAAAATCCAGTAAAAGACTATGGGAAACCTAATTTTATAAATAGTAGTCTTTTACGTTACACATATAATCGTTGGAACAAAATTAAGGATTTTGACAACGATTCATTTTTATCGTGAAAAGTCTAATGACTTTAGTGAAATCTGAAAAAAGATTTTAGACTAATTTTTGTTGTGGTAGTAGCAAGTTTTCTAAAGCATTTCCTGCATTTCTATTATGAGAAATAATAGGATGCACATAGAAATTAAATGTTGTTGTAATTTGTGCATGTCCAAGTCTTGCTGCTACAACTGCTACATCAATATTTTGTGATATTAAAAGTGTAGCATTTGTGTGTCTTAATCCGTGAAAATTAATTACAGGTAATCCTATTTGACCAACATATTTTACAAACCATTTGCTTATTGTAGAAGGGTGCATAGGTTTGCCATCAGCTTGTACAAATAACCTATTAGAATCAGTCCATAATTCACCACAGAACGATTTTTGTTCATCATACCATAACTTATATTGCTCAAGTAGAGAAACAACGAAATCTGGAATTGCAACTTCTCTGATAGAACTTTCTGTTTTAGGTGTTTTTGTAAATACACCTTTGTCAGCTAAATATTGGCTAGAACGATTTATACTAACAATTCCTGTTTTTAAATCAATATCTTGCCATTCTAATCCCATTAATTCACCTAAACGAACACCAGTAAATATTGTAAGAATGATTGCAACTTTATATTTTATTTGATCTTCACCAAGTAAGGATAGATTGTGTAATAATATTTTACATTGCTCATCATCATAGTATCTTCTTTTTGGTTTTCTTGCTTTTGGTGGTTGAACACGTTCAGCAGGATTAGATATAATTAGTTGCCAATATACTGCTTTATGAAGCATAGCTCTTAATAATCTGTGATGTTCTAATATTGTTTTACCAGATAAAGGTTTTAATGTTTTCTTACCATTATTGCCTTTTTTTCTAACTAACTGAGTATCTCTACTAAGTAAATCATAAAAATACATGATGTCAGTTGGTTTGATTTTGTTAATATAGAAATGTCCAAAGTAGGGTAGAAGTCTTGTCTCTAATATTCTACAATATCTTTTATATGTTGATGGTGCAAGTTCTTTTGAAGCATAGTTTCTTTTCCATATTTCTGTGAATTCAGAGAATTTTAATGATTTGCCTTCTACAAACATTCCATTTTGAACATCAGCAACGAATTTTGCTAGTTCTATTTCTGCTTCTTTTTTGGTTCCGTGTATTGTTTTTGTTTTTTTTATAGGTTTTCCTTGCAAGTCGTATCCTGCAAGACATACTAGTCTGTAACTATCTTTTCCTCTTTTTTCAATACTCCCAGCCATTACCTTTTTCACCTCCTTTCAGGCATACCTATGGGTGGGAGAGGTTAATATATTTGTTAACAATATGAATTATATAACAAATGATAACAAAATGCAAGAATAAATTGCAAAAAAATAAAAAAACAATAAAATACTTTAAAAAAATAAAAAAAACAAAAAAATACTTGACAAAATCATCAAAAAAGAATACAATAAGAAAAACAAATGGAAAGGAATGAAGTATATGATAGATGAAGAATTCTCCAAAACAATAGTTGAAGGTATACAATTTGGATTAAAAAAAGCAAAAATAGCAGAAAGAGAAAATGGAGATAGGTTTGATAATGCTAAGAGCTTAAGAAATATTGATAAAATGATGAGTTCATTATATAGTATGATATCAATAGATGAAAGATATGAAGCAAAAGAATTTAAAAGAGGAAGCTATAAATTATTATTTGTTTATAATAGAGAAGAACATAGATTATATTCTTTTATGAGCGAGGATAGATTAGGAACACTTATTAATTCTAAGAATTTGAAAGACAAACAAAACTATATTTTTAGTTTAATGAAATTCAACCCAGGAGAAAGACAACAACAAATAATATTTCCAGAAATAGATATGCTACTTGACGAACAAGAAAAAATTCAAGAAAGAGTAAGGCAGATAATAGAAGAAGATGGAGATATAGAGTATATTACTGTTTTATACAAAAAACAAGGTTTTAATTTATTAAGTGTGAAAGCAGTTAAAATGTCTCAATATGCTGAAATTATGGAGAGTCAAGATTTGTCTGATTATATTACAGTTGATTATGAAGATACTTATGATAATTTAAATATAGTCAAGGAAGAAATACAGGGAGATCTTGAATTTAGTATTAGACCAGACATTTTAGCGAAATCTACAAATTTGGATGTTGAACTAAATAATGAAGATATAAGAAAAGAGGAAAATAATGAATAATTTTAATGGTGAAAGATTAAAATTAGCAAGAATATATAGAAATATGACGGCTAGCGAGTTAGCTGATAAAATTGGAGTATCTCGCCAAGCTGTTTTACAATATGAAAAGAATGAAAGTAAACCTAAATTAGAAACGGAATTTACTATAATAACAACATTGCATTTCCCAAGAGATTTTTTCTATATGGATAATATAAATATGGTACCAGTAGAAAATACATTTTTTAGAGCTTTATCGACTACGAAGAAAATAGATTTACAAACACAGGAAGAAAAAACAAAATTTATTGTATATATTTATGAATTTTTAAACAATTATTTTAATTATCCACAATTAGATTTACCTAAAATTAATATAGATATTGACTTGAATGATAAAGATAATATAGAAGATATAGCAAATAATGTTAGAAGTTATTGGGGACTAGGTTTTCAACCAATAGAAAATATGGTTAATTTATTAGAAAATAAAGGGATTATTGTATCAACACTTAACATAAATAATAAAAAAATTGATGCATTTACTCAGGTACATGAAATCAATAATAAAGAGAAGTATTGTGTTGTGTTAAGCAATGATAAACAGTCTGTAGCAAGAAGAAATTTTGATGCAGCACATGAATTAGGCCATATTATTTTACATAAAAATATAGAAAGATTAGAGGAATTATCTTCAGAAGAACAAAAAAAATTGGAAGACCAAGCAAATGCTTTTGCGGCAGCATTTTTATTACCAAAAAATGTTTTTTTTAATGACTTAAAAAATCCTCTTGATTTAGAATATTATAAAGAACTTAAGAAAAAGTGGAAAGTATCAATAGCAGCAATGGTAATGAGAGCGAGACAATTAGGAAGGATTAACAATAGTAAATATGTAGATTTGGTAAAATCTATGAATTATAGGAAATGGAGAACAAGAGAACCTTTAGATAATCAATGGAAATTACAAGAAACAATTTTGTTTAAAAAATCAATTGATATGTTAAAAAATAGCAATATCCTTTCTGGTAGTCAGATTGTATATGAAATAGGAAAATATGGTTTACCAATGTATGCGGAAGATATAGAAGAATTATTGGATTTGGAAAAAGGGAGTTTATCAGAAGAAAATAAGTTAAAAAATAATAATATAATCTTGCAATTTAAATCATAAACAAGATAATCTTTATGTATTTCCATAAAGATTATCTTGTTTATTTATTTATCCTGCTCATCAACCCATTTTGCAAATTCTTCATTAGAAATTTTCCCAGAACAAACATCTTTATACATTTGTTTTCCAATTTTTCTATACTGTTTTAAATCTTTCTGATACATATCAATTTCTGGATTACGATTAGCTCTAAGTTGTTTTCTACTTCCAATTTTTCTATATTTATCATACGTAGAGTCATTTTCTGATTTTCTCTTTTGATATTCTTTATTTCCAATATCTTTACAAGTTACATATTCGGCTACTTGTCTGTCACAATAAGAAATATTTTTTTTATGAGTTATAAAATATCTTCCACAATTACCACATATTTTTATATACATGCTATTTACAGAAACTACATTGAATAATGTAATATAAAAGCTAGTAAATAAGTTATTCGTTTCAAATCGATTAAGATTAACAAGCTTTCTTCCTCTTGGATCTGCTTCTCCAATAGCATCAATTAAATTATTTATATTTTCTAACTTAGCATCTTCAGGTTTAAAAGGAAATTGCAAATATTGATAATCTAATATATCTACTGAATGAAAATCTTTCTTGAACTCGGAAAATACATTTGGATATATTTGATTATATAAGTAAAAGATTTGTTTGTGAGTTAAATGTTTCATATCAATAGGATTATCAATGTCATAAACAAAATTAATACATTGTTTGAATAAACTTTGATAATATATTAAGTTTTCTTTTTCTTCATTATAATATTTCCTAGCTATTTCAATAATTTCATCTATAGGATACAAAGTATCTAATTTAATATAGTTAATGTCTTTTTCATCTAATTTATCTATAAAATAATCAAAGAAATTTATAAAAAATAATAAATAATCGTTAAATTCATTAAAGTCATAGCTTATAAAATCTAATAGGGCAAGGTCGTAATGCTCAATTGATGTTGTTGGTTCAAATACAATATAACCATCCAACTCTTCTATATTATGACGAAAAGATAGAGGAATAGGGTTAACTCTTGTTTGTGTATTTGCCAATACTTCTAATCTATTTAATATTTCCTTTTTCCTTGATTCTGAAGGACATTTTTCAAGTTCTAAAATTAATTCTCCAAATTCCTCATCATACCAATCATCTTTAAAATTAGATAAATATCTATTATTGTTTTTATTAACAAGTGTACTCATATAAGAACCAGAAATGTGAATAAAAATCTGTGAAAAGTATGAAGGTTCAAAAGATATTTTAATTGTATTTTTTCTTTCCATATAAAATCCTTTCTGTTAACAAATTGCAAAAAAAACAAAAGTCTCCTTTTGATAACAAAATTAATCAAATTTAATAGAATTTTATCATAAATCATGTTAATATACAATCAGTTAACAATAAAAAACAAACAAAACTTGTTAACTAACTTTATAATTTAATAAATCAAAAGGAAGGAGGGACATGTATGGAATTACAAAAAGTACAAAGAACAACACTAACAATGAAAGAAGCAGCGGAATATTTAGGAATCTCTTATTGGCTAATAAATCAATTAGTAAGAAGAAAACAAATACCATGCTCAAAAGTTGGTGGAAAATTTCTATTTAGAATTCAAGTATTAGACGAATATCTAAGTAAGAAAGAAAAAGAATCAATTAAATATTAATTGAAAGAAAGTGAGGAAAGGAGGCTATGTATGAAATACCGTGGTTCAAAACAGAAACTACAATATTTTCAAACAGGAAAATTCAAATAATTCTAAAACTTCCTGAAGGAGACACTTATTTTAGAGTATGGATACAGTTAATCGCATTAGCAGTTGAATGTAATAATAAAGGAAGATTAGAAGTTGGAGAAAACAATCCAATGACAATTCAAAATTTTTCAAAGATTATGGGAAAATCTAATAAAAAAATTGAAAAAATTTTGAAAAAGTTTCTAGAATTAGGAATGTTAAAAAAAGAAGGGGAAACATTTCTAATAAAAAATTGGGACAAATATCAAAGTATTGAAAAGTATGAAAAATATCAAATACAAAACAGAGAAAGACAAAGAAAATATCGTGAAAAGCATAAAAGTGAAATTGAAAAAAGTAACGTTATCCAAGCGTTAGGTAACGGAGAAGAAGAAAACAAAAAAGATTTAGAAAATAATAAAGAAAAAAATATAAGAGAGGAGAACGAGAATGGATTTAGACAATACAAAATCTAATAAAATTATTCACAAAGAGTTCAAAAAATGTGGATTTTGTGGCAAAGAATTAATACCAATAGGACTTGATTATTTATATGCAAATATTTCTCCAGATGCAATTAAATACGAAAGATGTAATTGCAATGAGGCACAAGAATACTGGAATAATGTAGATAAGCAAGAATATGAAATAGAAAAAAGAAAACATTATAAGAATATCATAAATAAAATTTACAAGAAGAACTATGTTGAAGAAAAATTTCAAGAACAAGACTTTGAAAATTTTAATATTAATTCAGAGAATGAAATGGCAGTAAAAGTTGCTAAAGACTATACCGATAAAAGTATAGAAAAAATGCAAAATGACGGACTGATAATAACGGGCGAGTCAGGAGTTGGAAAGACACATTTAGCAGCATCAATTGCTAACAAATTAATTGAAAATGATAAGATCGTTTTAATGGGAAGATTAACAATGTTATTGGACATGATCAAGGAAACATTTAGAGACAATACAAGGTCAGAAAATGAATTAATAGAACTATATTCAAATGTAGATATGATTATAATTGATGATCTTGGAACAGAAAAAATAAGTCAGTGGGCATTAGAAAAATTGTATACAATAATTCAAAATAGAAATGAAAATAGATTACCGATAATAATTACAACTAGGTTTGATAAACATGGATTAATAGAAAGATTTAGTCAAAGTCAAGATGAACAATTGGTAGATGCAATAATATCAAAATTGTATCAAATGTGTTATGGAATAACACTAAAAAATGTAAAAGAAAAAGAGTTAGCATAAGCCGCAAAACTAAAATACTAACCCAAATCTTTATACAATTATTGTAGTACAAAAATTTAAAAAAGTAAATAGAAAATGAAAGAAAAAAGTACTTGGATTTTAAAATAAAAGTCCAAGTATTTTTCAAAATATCGTGTTCATTTGATAGAAAAAGTAATGGTTTTAGCAATAAAAAAGAGAGCATTATTGTCCTAACAAGCAATGAATTTCGTCAGCTCGAAATTCTAAATGGGGAAATTCCCCAATCCCCTTTTAAGATGGGAGGAGAGAGCAAATGGCAACAACAAAAATATGGAAAGTACAAAAGAGATTAGATCATGTAATTGATTATGCAACAAATGAAGAAAAGACAAGAAAAAATTCTAACGGATATGGAATAGACAGATTTGATAGTATCAGTCAAGTAATGACATATGCAACTAATCCAGATAAAACAGAAAAACAATTTTATACAACAGGCATAAATTGTGAAGTAAAAGATTCAGTTAAACAAATGCAACTTGTAAAAATGATATATGGAAAAGAAAATGGGATATTAGCATTTCATGCTTATCAATCTTTTAATGAAGGAGAAGTTACTCCAGAAATAGCGCATGAAATTGGAGTAAAACTTGCAAACGAAATGTGGGGAGACAGGTTTCAAGTTGTGGTATCTACACACTTAAATACAGAACATCTTCATAATCATTTTGTAATCAATTCGGTTTCATTTAAAGATGGAAAAAAGTATTATAGCAATTTAACGAATACAGCATTACTAAGAAAAACATCAGATGAAATATGTGAAGAATATGGCTTAAGTGTTTTAACAGAAAAGACTTGTAAATCAGGAATAAATTTTGAAAATTTTTATAAGAAATCTATGAGAGATTCCGATTATTATAAATTTGCAAAAGAAGATATAGATTATGCTATAAAACGATCATATACTTTAAAACAATTTCAGCAGATGCTAGTATCAATGGGATATAGCTATTATTATAGAGCAGAAAAATTAAGTGTGAGAAGAGAACCCTACAAAAGAAATATAAGAGTCGAAAGAGCATTCGGAGAAGACTACTCATTGGAAAATATCAAAAGAAGAATATTTGAAAATGATTATATAAGATCAGAAAAAATACTTCCATATATGCTAGTAAAAAATAGACATTTTACAACTAGAAATAAAGTAAGGAAGAAATATAGACCAAAAGGGATTGTTGCATTGTATTACTATTATAGATATTTGCTAAGGATATATACCAAAAAGAATGTACAATATAAATTGACTCCTGAAATGAGGGCAGAAGTAAAAAAGATGGATGAGTATTCGGAAAGAATTAGATTTTTATGTAAGTATAAGATTGAGACTATGAGTGGTGTTGATAATGTGAAAGAAAAGAAACAGGAAGAAATGCAAAATATATTAAATATAAGAAATAGATTATATTATAAAAGACAGAAATTAGATAATGAAAGTGAAAAAGATAGTATTACTAAAGAAATAATTGATGCTACTTCTGTTTTGACAAAGGTTAGAAAAGAAATTAAGTTGTGTAATGAAATTTATGATAATGTGCCAAAAATGAAGGAGCAATTAAGGCAAATAGAGGAGAAAAAACAGGAAAAGGTGCAAAAGAAAAAGACGAGACAGTATGAGTTGTAAGCAAGAGATCTATTCTTTGAAAATTAAGATTCGAAGAATAGATTTTTTGGTCGAAATAAGTAAAAAAGTTTTTGGGAAAATTATAAAAAAACTATTGCAATAAAAACAAATGTTTGATAAAATTTTAAAAATTCATCAAATAATGCTTACAAATATTACAAAAAAAAGACATTTCTGTAACATTTGTAATAATTATTTACTTTTTTTCTTTAGTATGTTAGTATACAAACATACATACTAAAGAAATGAGGTGATGATTTATTTGAACTCAAGTAATAAGAGTGAATATGGAGAAATACTTACAAGACTCATAAAAGAAAAAAAAATGACTCAAGAGTATTTTTATAATAAACTAGGAATAGCAAAGCCGTATTTTTATGACATTATCAAGGGGAAAATAAATCCACCACCGCCTGAAACACAAATAAGAATATTGAGTATTCTAAAACCAAAAAAAACCGATGAAAAGAAACTTTTAGATATTGCTGCTAAAACTAGAGATGAAATACAAGCAGATATTTTATTATACTTAAAAAACAATGAAAGTATTATAGAAGAAATTAGAAATGATAAAGAATATCAAAAATTTATGGGAGGGATTATAGATGAGTAGTAAAAAAGGAAAAAAAGAGGCTTTATCAGTGAGCAGATTAATAAATGAAGTATTAGTTGCACAATTGAGTATACCATTCAGACAAATTGTCAATGATACGACTTTTTCTAAATATACAGGATCTAAAAGGCCAGATATTTTAATTTCCGAATTTGAATATGATGGAACAAATGATACTCAATATATTAGTAATTTAGTTGCTTATGCTGAAGCTAAAGATGATTGTAAAGTTGATGATAAAGATTGGAAGGATGCAATTGAGCAAGGAAAAATAAAAGCACCTAAATTAGGATTACCATATTTTATTGTAACAAACTGTAAAACAACATATTTTTATAATGCAAAAACAATGAAGCAAATTACCTTAAATGGAAATCCAATTAGAGAATTTCAAACAATAGATATATACAGACTTATAAAAAACAAATTAACTGAAAATCCTGATTTAGATACAATAATGACAAATGTTGATTCAATTTCTACAATATCTGAGGCAATATTTAATAAAAAACTATGGGAATTAGCCGGTATTTATAGAGGTATAAACTTTAAAGATAATATTCAAAAAATTGATTTTACAGTTGGATTTGTTGCTCTAGAATATTTTGAAGAAAAAGAAGAAATTGATGGAAAAAAAGATGCATCTAAAGTTTATTGGTCAAGCTGTAATGATGATGTTGCTGAAAAAATAAAAAATAATTTAAGTGGTTATATAAAAAGATTAGAAGATGAAACAAGCTTTAATGAATTTAAAAATGTTATGGAAGTAGTACGTGTAGCTATTGATGGAGATGGCAGGAATAAACCTCTTATAGATGTTGATGATGTAAAACAAATATATACTATTATAGATTCAATGAAACCATTACATGGAACAGGATTTGACTTATTTGGAGCAGTATATGAAATGTTTGCTTCTTCTAAAGAAAAGAAAGATTTTGGAGAATATTTTACAAGAAGACATTATGCTCATATTTTTTCTAAGCTACTCTTACAGGAGGAAGATGTATATAATGCAGATAAAGAATTTACTATTATAGATCCTGCATGTGGGACAGGTGGCTTTTTAACAGAGAGTTTTAAAGTTTTAATTAATAATTATGAAAAAAGTGGTACATTAAGTAGTGAAGCAAAAAATTTTTTATCTAAGAAATGTTTTTTTGGTGTAGATGTTAGAGATGAAAATATATCAAGAACGAGATTGAATATGTTTTTAGTTGGAGACGGACATACACATATGTATGCAGATAATACATTAAAGCCAGTAAAAGAAAAAAGCAAGGAAGTCTTACAACAAAAATATCAATATGTAATTACAAACCCTCCATATGGAAATGGAACAATAAAGGCTGATACAGATTCTATTACATCAACAAGAACAGAGATTGCATTTATTTGTAAAGTAATAAATCTTTTAAAGACAGGAGGAAAAGCCTGTATTATAACCCCAGATGGTGTTTTAGAAAATCCATCATTTAAAAATTTCAGAAAAAGACTTTTAGAAGAATGTGAAATTTATGCAATTGTTTCTCTTCCTAAATTTGCATTTGCTCCTTATACAAAGGAAAAAACATATGCTTTGTTTTTAAAAAAGAGAAGTTCTAAGATTACAAAAATACAAGATAAACCTATATGGATGTATATTATAGATAATGATGGATTAGCAAATTCTGATAAGAGATTTCCAACTAAGTTAAGAAATAATAGAAATGGTTGGAAACATGACGAAATTTCTGGATGGGTAAGTACTGATGGAATAGAAATGCCAGGAATTTTAGAAAGTAGATGGCTAAAATTCGATGATAAAGAAAAACCAACAACATGGATAGATGAAAAAGGAATAGAACATTGTGAAAGAAAGGGTGGAAATTTAGAAATTGAAACAATTATTAATAATGAGTATGTAACTTTGTTACCAGAATATTACCTAAGACCATATTCTCCACATTATATAGATGAAAAAGAGTTTAAAACTCAATTAAAAGAAATCACGATAGAATTAAAAGAATTTATAAATAATGTTAATAATGGAGAGGAAATAATATGATAAAAGAATATCCAATAGTAGATGAACTAGGCAATATTTTTAAAATAATTCAAGGACATCAAATCACAGACGAAGAAATATATAATAATTATGGTGAATATCCTATATATACTGGTCCGAATACTATAAAAGGCTTTTGGAATCAAACTATTATTAAACAAGATGAATTGCCATGCCTTACATATGCAACAAAAGCTTTTGATGGAACAATAACAATTCAAGAAAAGCTCTTTGATGCTAATAATACAGCAGTACTTATAGTAAAAGAAAAGTATAAAGAAAAAGTATTATTAAAGTGGTTTAAATATAAATTACCTGCAATTTTTTTCAATGTGATGACGAGTAAAGAAGGAGTTAGTTACTTAAATAAGCAAATTGTAGAAAAAATTGAAATAGAGATTCCTGATATTAATCAGCAAAAAAAACAAATAAAATATTATGAAGATTTATATTGTAAATATCACGTATTAGAAGAATACTTAGAAAAACTATTAAAACTACGTGAAAAGATTTTTGAAACAAATTATAATGAATATCAATGCAGAAATATTGAAGTTAATAAATGTATAGATTATTTAAGTGGAACTTCGGGACTTACAGAGGAAAAAAATTATTTAAGATTAAATAATGATGGCGAAAAATTTAAATTGCTTACAGGTTCTTTAAGTATAAACAGTAATCAGGTTGTTAAAATTAAAGATAGTGAAACAATACCAAAATTCGTAGCTAAGGAAGGCTTACTAGTTGTTCGTAAAGGAAAAGCAGGAAGAACTAGATATTTAGAACCGGGAAAATATACACTAAATGATGATGCATATATATTACTTAAATTAGACAATATATATGATATAAATTTAAAATGGTTTGAAATACAATATAAACAAGATATATTATCATATGCATCTAATTCAGATAATGGAACGTGGAATATGACGGGATTTTTTCGTAATGTCAAAATAGATATTCCAAGTAGAGAAGAGCAAGATAAAATTGTAAAGATATATGAAGCATTAAATAAAATGATAGATAAAATTGAAATTATAAAAACAAAGTTTATTGAATTATCAAAAAGAGAAATTGTCTAGTGTTAAAATAGTAAAAGGTTCAGCACAATCTGAACCTTTTACTATTTTAAATATCAAAGCACCCCATAACTATCTGCGAACCATCCACAACCCCATTCCTATAATACTTCTCATTCCAATAACCAAGATAATCCAAGAAATTATCATCAAGAACATTAAGTTGTTTTTGAACAAAGCTTCTATTCTGCTTAGGAATACTATCCAAAATTTTCTTAGAAATCTCATCAAAATAAACCCAATGCTTTTTATCTTCATCACAAGTTAAAGAAGAAATTTCATCCTCTCTATATAATAACCACTCCTTCAAAATATCATCATTTACTTCTCTAAAATTAACCATATCTAAAACCTCCTATACATATATAATCTCATTCAAAACAATTTCTTCAGCCATATTTTTAAAATTATTCATAGCCTGAACCAACTCCATTTGATGATGTTCTTTCAACAACTCATTAACATTTTCATCTTCTGCAAAGCTCTTTATAAGTAAATTAACCTTATTACTAGCATCACTATCTATATTTAACAAATGTTGCTTCAAAGTACCACTGATAAGTAATTCAGTATAAAATGGTATATCAAAATTTTTTAAATAATTTAATCTTAATCGCCCATATTTTCCAATGTGTCCCTCAGGTTGTTTAGGCAAACACAAATCAGGAATAAAATAATCTCCTTCTCTATGATAAGTAATCTTATTATTCATATCAAAACCTCCAAAATAAAGTTAAGGTTTCCCATTCTAAATTTGCGATAAAAAAACACAAACCAAATTCGCAATAAAAACTATAAACTAATTTTGCAATAAAAATCACAAAACATATCTAAAATCTGTCAAAATAATTGGGGAAAAGTTGGGGAAAAACTTCTCAAAAAAGTTCAAAAAATGCACAAATGTTCTAAAAACCATTTCCCCAATTTTTATTGAAATATCAGCTAAAACCCTTGATTTCACTAAATTACATAAACGTTTCAAGCACATCTCATAACCCGAAGGCAGCCTCAAAAAAATTAATACTCACATCCCCCTCAAAAAATTATAAGACAAATTAAAAAAATACTATTCAAAAACAAAGGTATTATGCTATAATAACAAAAATAATTAACCCCCAACAAATTACATAAACAAAGGAGACCAACATGGTAAAACAAATAGTAAAAGACATACTATTCCTATCACAAAAAGCAGAAAAAGCAACAGAAAAAGACAAATATATAGCTTATGAATTACTAGAAACATTAAACGCAAATAAAGACAAATGTGTTGGATTAGCTGCAAACATGATAGGATATAACAAATCAATAATTTGCGTATCAAGCGGATTATATGATTTTATAATGATAAATCCAATTATCACAAAGAAGGCTAAAGAATATGAAACAGAAGAAGGATGTCTATCTCTAATAGGCCAAAGAAAATGCAAAAGATATAAAGAAATTGAAGTAGATTATTTTGATATAAATTTTAATAAAAAACATGAAAAATATACAGACTTTGTTGCTGAAATAATACAGCACGAAATTGACCACACAAATGGAATAATAATATAAAAATAGGAGCCAAAAAATGCAAAAATTAGAGGGAATATGGTGGACACCAAATCAAGAAAAAGTTACTGGAAAATTAGAGATAACAGATGAAAACAAAATAACTCTAACAACATATGGAAAGCTATATGATACAAACTTAATATGTGGATTTGCAGAAGGAGAAAAAATAACACTAGTAGATGTAAATTATGATAGAACAGACATATATACAAATGAAATTTATAAAGATGAAATAGAAAAAGACGACAAAGATGAAGTCCTCAAATTAAAATATTGCACGTATAAATATACAGCAGATATGGTCGTATTTGGACATATATATGAAAGAAAAGGAGATATTAGACTAAGAGAAGTATCTTTATATTATACAAATTTAGATAAATGGATAGATTGGCCAATTGAAATACCGGAATTTTCCTCAAATGGTGATGAAGTATGCTTAAAAATAAAAAAATTTAATGAAAAAAGAGTGAAAGTAGGAAAATTTGATTTAGTAATAAGAAATCCATACTTAATGGAAAAAATGGCGTACAAAATGAAAATTCAAAACCAGGTAGAAATAGCTATGGAAAATATAACAAATGAGTACATACAAACAATACAAAGTATTATACAATGTTTGCAATCTTTTTTAATATTATGCACAGGAGATAATATTAATGTGGAAAAAATAAAAGCAATTGATGTGTTTGATAGAAACATAGAAATTATACTTGGATATGGAAAAAGTAATTATGAAAATAGAAGTATAATAAAAGATATTATAAAATATAAAGACATTGAGAATAATTTTGAGAATATTATAAAAAATTGGATAAAAGTATATGAAGAAAATGAATTATTAATGGTTAATTTTGAAAAACTTCAAACATCAGAAGACTTAATAGTAAGTGAATATATGAATTTGATGAGTGCAATAGACAGTTTACATTTGTTAGTAACACAAAAAAATCAAAGCAAAGATCCTTGTGCAGAAGTTGTAAAAAAGTTATTAAGAGAGACTAATTTTATATTAAATTTATCAGAAGAAGAGATTCAAGATTTAGCAATAAAAATCAAAGATGTTAGAAGATATTTCGTGCATTCAAATAAAACTCAAAAACAAATAGTTTATAGCAATATATCAGTTATTAGAAGCATAATGAGTATTTTAATAGAAGCTATAAGAAGTAGACTTATGATGGAAATAGGAATTGACAAAAATCTAATAGAAAATTATTATGGAAAAATAGAGAGATTACCAAAAGTCAAATATGATATTGTGAATAATATTAATGAAGATGAGAGAATAATAGCAGAAAAAGCTGATGAAGGAGGAAAAATAATGAATCCGTTATCAAAAAAAGATAAAGAAAATATAGCAAAGTTAAATGCTATTAAGGGAACAAGATATAGAGAATGTGAGTATGATTTGGAAAATAGCAAAGACTTAATTGAAGCAATAGAAAATACCACATCAGAATTTATGGATTATATAAATTATTGGGGACAGCTAAGTACAATAATAGAGGATTTTGATCAGAGTATAGAAGTTTTTCATCCAGAAAAGTGGTTTAATATGACAAAGACGGGAACGACGGAAAATGGATTGGTTGATAAAACTATATCAGGTTTATATGAAGTGGCAAATAATATGAGTAAATTAGCAAACAATGCAGAAGAAAGATGTAGAGAACTATGGGAGTTTTTATTATTAGGAGATGATAAAAAAGCTCAAAAATATTTTATAGGGGATATATCAAAATATACTAAAGAAGAGTGGTGTGAAGCTTTGGATTGGATTTTGGAAAATATATTTGAAATTGAATATGAAAATCAAATCCAAAATGATACCAGAAATTTCGCCAATGGAATGATGGAATTTTTAGAAAATGAAATGTAATTTTAAAAATAATAAGGAGGAAAATTATGTGTACAGCAGTAACCTATAAAACCAAAGACTTTTACTTTGGAAGAACACTAGACTATGAATATTCATACAAAGAAGAAATAACAATAACACCAAGAAACTACAAATTTAATTTCAAAAATAAATCTACAATAACAAATCACTATGCAATAATAGGGACGGCATATGTAGCCGAAAACTATCCTTTATATTACGATGCAGTTAACGAAAAAGGGTTAGGAATAGCAGGACTAAACTTTGTTGGAAATGCTTTTTATAATGATCCAGTTCAAGGAAAGGACAACATAGCACAATTTGAATTTATTCCTTGGATACTAAGTCAATGTTCAACAACTGATGAAGCAAGAAATTTAATACAAAAGATAAATATTCTAAATATACCATTTAATAGTCAGTTACCATTAGCTAAACTACATTGGTTAATATCAGATGAAAATGAATCAATAACAGTAGAAGCTGTAAAAGAAGGTATAAAAATATATAATAATCCAGTAGGAGTACTAACTAATAATCCACCATTTGACAAGCAACTATTTGCTCTAAATAACTATATAAATTTATCAAATGAATCTCCCAAAAATAAATTTGCTGATAAATTAGAATTAGAGCAATATAGCAGAGGAATGGGAGCAATAGGACTTCCAGGAGATTTATCGTCTCAGTCAAGGTTTGTTAGAGCATCATTCGTGAAGATGAATTCGGTCTCAGGAGATACAGAAAACGAAAGTGTAAGTCAATTTTTCCATATACTAAATTCTGTTGATCAACAAAGAGGATGTTGCAAATTGGACGATGAAAAATATGAAATAACAATTTATACTTCGTGCTGTAATGCTACAAAAGGAATATACTATTACACTACTTATGATAATCATCAAATTACAGCGGTTGATATGAATAAGGAAAATTTGAGTGGAGAGAAACTTATTAGGTATCCTTTGATAAAGGAAGAACATATAAAATATCAAAATTAATATTTTAAATACAAAAAAATTAAAAATTAGTGTATATTTATATAAAAATGTCCAATTGAATATACAAAATCCTTGTAAAAAAATGTAGAATATGATATAAAAAATGTGAAAGATGTTGAGTATGAATATTAATCACATTTACATTTTTCATCAAATGACTAGTTTACAAAATTTTGCTTAAATAAGTTTGTATACAAGGAGGTGAAAAATATGAGAATGAAATTATATTTTACATTAGAAAATGAAAAAATGCCAATTGATTATAGAAGAAGCATAATCAGTTTTATAAAATTGTCATTGTCTGAATATAGTGAAAATGAATTTAAGAAATACTATAACCAGAAAGACAATATTATAAAACCTTATGCTTTTTCTATTTTTTTTAAGCACCCAAAATTTAATACAAAAGAAATAATAATAGAGGACAAGCAATTTGAAATGAATATGACAATAGAAAATTATGAAACAGCAATTACTATATATAATGCATTTAATCATCAAAAAAATAAAAAATTTTCAATTAATCAGAATTCATGGACATTACAAAATATTGTACTTATACCGGAAAAAGAAATTAAAGATAATAAAATAGTTATAAAGTTTCAATCACCATTATGTGTTAGACAAAGAGAAGAAAATAAAGATTATTACTATTCTTTTGAAAATGAAAAATTTGAAGAAACATTAAAAATGAATATTAAAGAACAATTGAAAATAACAAATATTCCATTAGAATTAGTGAATACACTAAAAATTACTCCAATTAAAGCTAAAAAAGTAATTATAAAATTTTATGAAAAACAAATAGAATGTTCAACAGGAATTTTTGAGCTAGAAGGTAATATAGAACTTTTGAATTATTTATATAAAGCTGGAATGGGAAGTAAACATTCAGCAGGATTTGGAATGTTTCAGATTGTGTAAAAGGAGGTGCGAAATTGAAAGTAAAAGTATACTTGAATGATTGGTTTTATAACGCGCGGAATCGTGGGATTTTTAAGGATTCTTGAGGAGAATGATGATGAATTTGCAATTAGAAAAAATAATTATATTGAGTTTGATACAGAAAATTTAAGAAATTTTCATAAATATTATTTTAATTATTTTTTCAAAAAATATAATGTCGCAGAAAACGTAGAAAATAGAACTAAAAATTCATTTGAATATTTGGAAAATAATATAGAAATAGTTTGGGATGATAAAGAAAGAGAAAAAGAGCGAAAGGATAAAATAAAGTCCAACAAAAAATATATTAAAGAGGCAATAAAAAAACAATTAGATAAAATTAAGAAAGTTGATGAAAATACCTATGAAGAAATGAAAGAACAATATGACGAAATTGATAAAGTTACTACAAAGCAAGAAATTATAGAAATAAAAGAAAAATTAATTTCTAATATAAAAAAGGACAATATAAATAAAAGATTAACATTAAATTTATTTAAAAGCATATTAAGCAATACATATTATGGTCAACCTAGTTTTTTGAATGTTGTTAAAACAGCATTATCCTATGAGGAGCAACAGGAAGTAATGTATAAAGACTATATAAGTAACATTGTAGAAACTGGTTTTATCAATGATATTATGCAAAATAAATATGATATTGAAAAAATAAGAGAATATATGGAAAATGCAAAAAGGAGTAATATAACAAAAGACATAGAAAAGATTTATTCAAAAATAGAAAAAGACTATATAGAAAAATCAAAAACGATAGAAGATATACAAAAATATTTAAAAGAAAAAGTAATAAAAAGATGTTCAATGTGCGAAAATGAAATAGGTCTAACAACAAACTATTCAGAAGGAAACTTTGTACCACTTGCAATAAGCAGTGATAATGCAAGAAACTTTTTCTGGAATCAAAATGTAAAAATGCCAATATGTGATATATGTAAATTAATTTTATTCTGTATTCCAGCAGGAATGACAACAATAACAAAAACAATAAAAGAAAATGGAGAATATAGAGAAAAGCAAATATTAAGCTTTGTAAATTATGATACAGGAATAGAAAGACTATATAAAACGAATATTAACTTTGGAAATAAATCAAGATATGAAAATAGAAACGGAAATCCATATTCAGAATTAATATTAGACATTGTAGAACAAGATAAACAAGTAAGTATGTGGCAATTAGAAAACATATTTGTTGTAGAACTTGAAGCAGAATATGGAGCATATAGTAGAATTGAGTATTTTAATATAAAAAGATATATGTCACTATTTTTTAAGGATTATGCCCAAAAAACGTTATCAAAAATATGGGATTATAGATATAGACTGCAAATTGTTGATTATATAATGAAAAATAAAGATATAAAATACACAATTAATGATAGATTAAGGGACGAAATAAAGAAAGGCGAAAAGAAAAACGGATATAATTCATTTTTAGCAACACAAACAAGAATAATATTAAACGTCTTAAAAAAGGAGGGAAAAGAAGTGGATGATATAAAGAAAAATAATGATAAATTATATGTTATCTACAATTTAGGAGTTCAAATTCACTCAGAATTAAAAAGTAAAGGTGAAGACAATAAACTAGATGGGTATACATATAAAATGCTAAATAGTATAAAAGCAGGAAATAAAAAAGAATTTATGGATATTGTAATAAGACTACATATTGCAATGGGAAAAGATGTGTCGCCAATTTTTATAGAAATTATGCAGACAACTGGATTAGATTTTGAATCAATAGGACATAGCTTTTTAGCGGGATTAATATCTAATAAATATGAGAAAAAAGAGGAGGAAAAAATAGATGGATAATATAAAAAATAAAAAAGGATTGTCAATTACTCTAGTATTTAAAGGACAGAGTTTAAATTATGGAGAGGGAATAGGAAACATATCAGAACTAAAAAAGTTAACAAGAGGAGATGGAAGTGTTTATACTTATGCTTCTAGACAAGCATTAAGATATGATATAGTAAGACTTGGAAATAAATTATTTAATTGGAATTTACAAGTAGTAAATAAAGAAAAAGGGACAATTCAATTTGATGATAAATTGACAATTGAAGATTCACAAGAAATGGATCTTTTCGGATATATGAAAACAGCAAAAAATGATGGCTCAAATATTAGAAGCGCAGCTGTTAGATTAAGTAATGCAATATCATTAGAAGATTATAAAAATGATATGGATTTCTTAAATAATAAGGGATTAGCTGATAGAATTAAAGAATTTCCAAACCTTGCAAATGTTGAACAACACCTAAGTTATTATACATATACAATAACAATAGATTTAGAAAAAATAGGAAAAGATGAAGAAATAGAACTATCAAATGAAGAAAAAACAAAAAGAGTAAATCAATTATTAGACATAGTAAAAATACTAAATAGAGAAATAAGGGGAAGAGAAGAAAATTTAAGTCCAGTATTTGCAATAGGAGGAATGTATGACATAAATTCACCATTCTTTTTAGGAAGAATAAAACTAAACGGAAAAAATGGAGAATTTACCCTTGATACAGAAATGTTAAGGGATACAACAACATTAACAATTGGAAATAAATCAATTTTTGACGACACAAAAGTAGGAATACTAAAAAATACATTCAAAAACGAAACAGAAATAGAGAAAATCTTTGAAGGAAAAACAACAAATATAGAAGAATTTTTCAAAGACTTAAAAGAAAAAGTAAATGAATATTACAAAGCATAAAAGAAAGGATTGGTATAAATGAAAATTTTAAAACTAAAACTATACCAAGAGACAGCATGCTATAAGAAGCCATTTGCAACCAAAGTTGCCGAAACATATCCATTGCCACCATATTCAACAATAATAGGAATGTTTCATAAAATTCTTCAGGCTCAGTCAGGAGAGTATTTCCCGATGAATATATCTGTACAAGGAAGTTATGAAGGAATATTTAGTAATTATCAAAATTTAAGAATGTACAAAGGAAAAGATAAAGTAACATCAATGCCAAGAAATGTACATCAATTGCTAGATGTTAATTTAATTATTCACGTACAAGCAGAAGATGAAATAATAAACAAAATTTATCAAAATATAATAAATGGAACAGAGACATTTACATTAGGTAGAAATGAAGATATCGTAAGAATTGACTTAGTAAAAATTTTAGAAAATGTTAATGAGGTTGAAGAACCTAATATAGAGGAAAATGCATATATACCAGAATGGATAGATAATGAAGTTGATGGCATTAATTATAGGCTAAACACTACATATAAAATACAAGATAATGTTAGAAAATGGAATAAAGTTAATGTAAAATATGTTGAAAAATATACAAATAAAAGTCTAGTAGGAACAGAAATATTACAAGACGAAGATGGAAACAATATTTATTTTTATAGTGAAAGGATTCAAAATGAATTATAAATATTATGCAAAATCAAATCCAATAAAAACAATAAAAGAACATACTGATAAATTATTAGAAAATTTAGAAATATTAAGAAGAATATATGGTTCAAAAATAATACAAGCAATTGATATGCCAGAAGACAGATTTTGGCAACTAATGGAGATAATATGTGAATATCACGATGTTGGAAAGGTATATTCTGGATTTCAAAATGCAATAAGAAAAAATATTGGAGAACCATTGCTACAAACAAAATTTAATAATGAACAAATAAAACACGAACAAATATCACCAATGTTTGTGCCATATAAAAAATATGATTTAACAAAAACAGAAAGAAAACTAGTATATCAAGCAATTTATTATCATCACGAAAGGGCTAACACAATACATATAGATGGTGAATTATTAAAAGAAATAATTAAAGACGATATTGAGCCGAATACTGAAAAAATAGAAAATGAATTACAAATAAAAGTACCAGAACTAAAAACAGTATATTTAGGAATGGTAGAGGGACAAGCTAGAATAACTGAATTTGATGATATATACAAGGATTACTGTATAATGAAAGGCCTATTACATAGATTAGACCATTGTAGTTCAGCATGGATACCGGTTGAAGATGAAACAAGTGACGAAATATTAGAATTTGTAGAAAAATTTATGAAGAAACAAAATTTTAATCCAAATGATTTACAGCAATTTGCAAAAGAAAATCAAGACCAAAATATTATGGTAATTGGCTCAACTGGAATGGGAAAAACAGAAGCAGCATTACTCTGGAGTAATCATGATAAAACATTTTTCACATTACCATTAAGAATAAGTATAAATGCAATTTATGACAGAATAAAAGAAACAATAGGATATAATCATGCTGGATTACTACATTCAACAGCGATAGACTATTTAGATGAGAAAAATGAAGAAAATGAATTCGAGAAAATAGATCAAGCAAGAAATTTATATGAAAAAGTTACAACATGTACAATAGATCAAATCTTTCCATTTGTATTTAAATATAGGGGATATGAAAAAATTTATGCAACACTAAGTTATTCAAAAGTTGTAATTGATGAAATTCAGGCATATTCGCCAGAAATAGTAGCGGTTATTTTAAAGGGCTTGCAAATGATAAATAATTTAAATGGAAAATTTATGGTAATGACAGCAACACTTCCTAGAATATATAAAGAAAAGCTAGAAGAAATGGGAATAAGTTTCAAATATAATGAATTTATAAAAGATACAATAAGGCATAAAATTCAAATAGTAGATTCTAAGGTAGAACAAGATATAGATGAAATAAAAGAAAATTCGAATAACAAAAAGGTACTAATAATTGTTAATACAATAAATAAAGCGATTGAAATATACGAAAAACTAAAAGATGAGAATGTTACAAATATAAATTTATTGCATTCAAGATTTATACAAGCAGATAGAAGTGAAAAAGAAGAAAAAATAAAAAAGTTTTCAAAAAATGAAAATGAAGCAGGAATATGGATAACAACACAAATTGTTGAAGCATCATTAGATATAGATTTTGATATGTTATATACAGAGATGTCTACATTAGATAGTTTATTTCAAAGGCTGGGAAGATGCTATAGAAGTAGAAAATATGATGAAAATACACCAAATGTAAAAATATACATAAAAGACACAAGTGGAGTTGGATATATATATGATAAAGAAATCTATGAAAAAAGTATAGAATTATTAAAACCATTTAATGGAAAAATCCTACAAGAAAAAGTGAAAATTGATTTAGTTGATAAATTATACTCAAAAGAAATGTTACAAGGAACAGAATTCTATAAGAAATTCAAAGAGGCTTTTAAAATATTGGATAACATTATTGACTATGATACAAGTAAAAAAGATGCACAGCATATTTTAAGAAATATTGATAATATAGATGTAATTCCGAAGATTATTTATGATGAAAATTTAGATTTATTTGATGAATACGAAAATGAAAAAGAAAAGAAGAAAAAATATGAATTAAAGAGGAAAATTGATAAATTATTTATATCAATTAATAGCAAAAATAAATGGAAATTAAATAATTTTATAACTGAATGCCCATATGTAAAAGGAAAATATATTATTGATACAAAATATGATAAAGAAATTGGTCTTCTTTTAGAAGTCGATGAAGGTTATTCAATAGATTCACGAGAATTGTAATAGGAGGAACGTATGAATATTACAGGAATAATGGTTTATTATTATTTTATATGTGAACGAAGATTGTGGTATTTTGTAAATCAAATAAATATGGAACAAAATAGTGAACTTGTACAAATTGGAAAAATAATAGATGAAACAACATACAAGAGAGAAAAGAAAGGAATTCTGATAGATAATACTATAAATATAGATTTTATAAATAATGGTGCAATATTACATGAAGTTAAGAAAACAAAATCTATCGAGGAAGCGGGAATTTGGCAATTAAAATATTATATGTATTATTTAGAGCAAAAAGGAATAAAAAATATCAAAGCAGAAATAGATTTTCCATTATTAAGAGAAACGAAAAAAATTGTTTTAGAAGATGAAGATCGAGAGGTACTAAAAAATGTTGTAATAAACATAGAAAATATTGCTGAACAGGACAAGCCTCCTAAAGTGATAGATTCAAAAATTTGCAAGAAATGTTCTTATTATGATTTATGTTATGTATAAAAATATATCGAAAGGAAATGTATTGAAAAATGAAACAATCATATTATTTATACAAAAGTGGGAGGCTTCAAAGAAAAGACAATACACTGGAAATAGTATATAAAGATAATACCAAGAAAAGTATACCTGTTGAAAGAGTTGATGATATATATGTTATGACAGAATTTGATTTTAATACAAATTTATTGAACTTTTTATCACAGTTTGGAATAAATATACACTTTTTTAATTATTATGGATTTTATACAGGAACATATTATCCAAAAGAATCTCTTGTATCTGGAAAATTATTGATAAAACAAGTTGAATATTATAACGATAAAGAAAAAAGATTAAATATTGCAAAAGCCTTTATAGAAGCGGCATCATATAATATTTATAGAAATTTAACTTATTATAATAATAGAGGCAAAGATTTAAAAGAATATATGAAAGAGATAGATTTTTTAAGAAAACAAATAAAATTATGTAAAGATGTGCCAGAATTAATGGGGATAGAAGGAAATATTAGAAAAGTTTATTATGATTCATGGAATATTATAATTAACCAAGATATAGCATTTGAAAAAAGAGTAAAAAATCCTCCAGATAATGCAATAAATTCATTGATTTCATATATCAATACTATTATATATACAAGAGTTTTAAGTGAAATCTATAAGACACAATTAAATCCTACTATAAGCTATTTACATGAACCATCTGAAAGAAGATTCTCATTGTGTCTAGATATTGCTGAAATTTTCAAACCAATTATAGCAGATAGATTGATTTTTTCTATGTTAAATAAAAGGCAAATAACCGAAAAAGATTTTGAGGATGGACTTAATTTTACTTATATAAAAGACAATGTACGAAAAAATATAACGAGAGAAATTGATTTAAGGCTACAAACTAAAATTAAGCATAAAAAATTGGACAGAGAAGTGAGTTATGAATATTTGATTAGATTAGAAGTGTATAAATTGATTAAACATTTACTTGAAGATGAAGAATATGAAGGTTTTAAAATGTGGTGGTAGTATGTATGTTATTTTGGTTTATGATATAAATTTGGAAGAAAAAGAAGGTCAGAAAGTATTGAGAAATGTTTTTAAAATATGTAAAAAATATTTAGTCCATATTCAAAATTCTGTTTTTGAAGGTGAGCTATTAGAATCACAGGCTATTAAATTGAAGGCGGAATTGGATATGCATATTAGAGATAACAAAGACAGTGTGATTTTGTTTAAGAGCAGAAGCAAACGTTGGATGGAAAAAGAGTTTCTTGGTATGATTGAAGATGATAAAACAGATAATTTTTTATAGATTTGAAAAATCTGTCGACCTATAATATTGATAAATTATATGATTATGGACAGATCATGAAAGTTGGAAAAATAAAGGAGATAGAATTAAGCATATAGATTTTTGATAAGTTTTATGTTATTATAATATGAGGTAGACAGAATTTTAAAGTGAAATGCAATTGTTTTATGGCTTGGATAAAGACCTATATTAATTTAAATATATTAGAATGTAAATATTGTTGCTTGTATATTTATGGCAATTTATGTAAATATTAATTTAAATATATTAGAATGTAAATAGAGGTGAAAATTATGCTGCTTCAGCTCAAATTTGCATATTAATTTAAATATATTAGAATGTAAATTTTTTAGGTAATTAGGGGGATAATTAATGGAAAACAATATTAATTTAAATATATTAGAATGTAAATTTATGTAAACTAAACTCTCTAGCCTTACAGTATCAAATATTAATTTAAATATATTAGAATGTAAATGTATTATAAAATGTAATAGGTTCGCTGTTTGAGTGATATTAATTTAAATATATTAGAATGTAAATAATGAAAATTTCCGTTATGACTTATGGCAATATACATATTAATTTAAATATATTAGAATGTAAATTTATTATTCTACCTATTGGTTTTATACTCTCACCTATATTAATTTAAATATATTAGAATGTAAATTTGGGAGTATTTGAAAAAGACGCGGAATATTCACAAATATTAATTTAAATATATTAGAATGTAAATTTATGTCATAAAGAAGTAAATGCAAACGATGAATTTATATTAATTTAAATATATTAGAATGTAAATTTTGTTGGATTATAACCTAAATATAAATAAGGGTAGGATATTAATTTAAATATATTAGAATGTAAATTTAAAAATAATAGCAAAATAGAAAAGTTTTGTTGATATTAATTTAAATATATTAGAATGTAAATTTATATAAACTTTGTGTTAAACCGTCAATAAAGTTTATATTAATTTAAATATATTAGAATGTAAATTTTGGTGAGCCTGTATTCTTTAATGGTGAATATAAAATATTAATTTAAATATATTAGAATGTAAATTGTCAATATACATTAAATAAATCGCAAGAATATGATATTAATTTAAATATATTAGAATGTAAATGTCTTTTTCTTTGTGTAAGTCTATTTTATCCGCTAATATTAATTTAAATATATTAGAATGTAAATAAAACTTCGTCAACAAAAAACGCTATACTACCTTGATATTAATTTAAATATATTAGAATGTAAATAGTAAAAATCATTATGATTTGCGTATGCAATATGCATATTAATTTAAATATATTAGAATGTAAATTACATAAACGACTGGGGATTACATCACCTAATTAGATATTAATTTAAATATATTAGAATGTAAATAAATTTAATCCAGCTGGCTTAAGAAAAGCTACATCAATATTAATTTAAATATATTAGAATGTAAATCTCTTTATACTAACTGATAAAAAAGACACTCTAAATCATATTAATTTAAATATATTAGAATGTAAATTTTGATAATCAAATAGCAATTATTAACACAGATTTATATTAATTTAAATATATTAGAATGTAAATGTATTTCAAAGAAAAGAATGTGAGTTGCAGGAAGAATATTAATTTAAATATATTAGAATGTAAATATGTTTTCAATCGTTCCTCCCAATAAGCTTAACTCAATATTAATTTAAATATATTAGAATGTAAATATAGAACATAATGGTTTATTTTTAAAAACATATCCAATATTAATTTAAATATATTAGAATGTAAATATTGCTAGACAAGTAGTTGCTGATGTACTATATCCAATATTAATTTAAATATATTAGAATGTAAATTAGTTTACACTATATCCATCTATGCTTTCGCTTACTATATTAATTTAAATATATTAGAATGTAAATGTATTAGGAAATAACAAAAAAGAAGAAAAAACAGAAATATTAATTTAAATATATTAGAATGTAAATGTTTTTAAATATTTTTCTACGGCTTTTTTATGCTTTATATTAATTTAAATATATTAGAATGTAAATTTTGGTAAATCATCAAGAATCTTTTTCATACCTTTATATTAATTTAAATATATTAGAATGTAAATATTGTACACGGATATGTTATATCAAGTTTTTCATAAATATTAATTTAAATATATTAGAATGTAAATTTTGTTGTAGTCTCTTTCTCTTCTTTTATTTCTGGATATTAATTTAAATATATTAGAATGTAAATTTTTATGATAAATTAATGCTAAATATAAACTAAAAAATATTAATTTAAATATATTAGAATGTAAATTCGCGATTACAAGTGCAAACAGTAGTGGCATCTAATATTAATTTAAATATATTAGAATGTAAATTCAATAGACCCGTCTAAATTATCTGGCAAAGTGCCATATTAATTTAAATATATTAGAATGTAAATATCAATGCAATTAGCAAATATAGATAATCCCATCGGATATTAATTTAAATATATTAGAATGTAAATTTTGAAGAACAATCATATATAATGCCAATCCAGCAGGATATTAATTTAAATATATTAGAATGTAAATTTTGTGTCAATTTGTTTATATATGCCCGATACGAAATATTAATTTAAATATATTAGAATGTAAATACAAATAGAAGATTTGGGAGATTACAGCGAAGATAATATTAATTTAAATATATTAGAATGTAAATAATTATATTAAAAAATGAATTTTGGGAAGATGGAATATTAATTTAAATATATTAGAATGTAAATAAGGTTAAAAAAGAGCTAACTCGAGAAGAACAAGAGATATTAATTTAAATATATTAGAATGTAAATGTTGTTACAGAATTTTTACAAGTCGCTGCATACATGATATTAATTTAAATATATTAGAATGTAAATTTCTAACAGGTAATAAAATCATTTTGCAATTATCAAAATATTAATTTAAATATATTAGAATGTAAATTGTAAATTTAACAACAGACATAATTGTAGGTTTTCATATTAATTTAAATATATTAGAATGTAAATAATCTTATTTCAACTACTTTCCCTATCTTTCCTTTATCATATTAATTTAAATATATTAGAATGTAAATGCAGTTGGTGGGAAAGGTTTTCACATAAACGAAATAATATTAATTTAAATATATTAGAATGTAAATGGAGGAGAGGTGTTTGTTGCAACTACGATATGCAATATTAATTTAAATATATTAGAATGTAAATGATAAAAAAGGAAAAAAGCTATTAAGTGCTAACGATATTAATTTAAATATATTAGAATGTAAATACACTTGCTAAATCTTTTATTTTTGTTTTGTCATCTTATATTAATTTAAATATATTAGAATGTAAATTTCGTAAAAAATGCAAAGATAAAACATTTTGCCTTAATATTAATTTAAATATATTAGAATGTAAATGTTGAACTTTTAGAAAATTATATGAAAGTTGGTATTATATTAATTTAAATATATTAGAATGTAAATATCTAAAAGGATATAAAGATGTATATAATATAACCATATTAATTTAAATATATTAGAATGTAAATAATTTTATTGCTTCTTGTCCTGCATCATCAAAACCAATATTAATTTAAATATATTAGAATGTAAATATTAATTTTATAAACTCATCTCTAGTATGATCTACTTCAATATTAATTTAATATATTAGAATGTAAATTATTATCTGCCAAATTTAACGTTTTACCGTTTAAATATTAATTTAAATATATTAGAATGTAAATAGCAAAGAAGAATTGAAAAAGTATAATGAATGGAAAGAATATTAATTTAAATATATTAGAATGTAAATGAAACAAGTGAAACAGACTATAAAAAAGCAGATAATATTAATTTAAATATATTAGAATGTAAATTCTCTTTTGTAGACCTAAATTTTCATATGCATCAATATTAATTTAAATATATTAGAATGTAAATCCACAACACCTACTCTCTCAACTCTTACACGTATTCATATTAATTTAAATATATTAGAATGTAAATGAAATACAAAACAAGGATAAAATATCCAAGCTTGACATATTAATTTAAATATATTAGAATGTAAATTTTATGTCAATTTGTTAATATGTGCGGGATACAAAAATATTAATTTAAATATATTAGAATGTAAATATACAAAATAATTGATATAATATGTATTATCTCAATATATTAATTTAAATATATTAGAATGTAAATTGGTCAGTTACGTTTGGTACTCCAGAAATCATAAGTATATTAATTTAAATATATTAGAATGTAAATTTATTTCAATAGCATTTAACTTACTTAATTCTATTTCATATTAATTTAAATATATTAGAATGTAAATGTAAAAGTATCAACACTAACAATAAAATTGGAGAGTATATTAATTTAAATATATTAGAATGTAAATACTTGTTTATAGAAATTGTTTATGCTTTTTTGTTCTTGATATTAATTTAAATATATTAGAATGTAAATCAATAAGTAACAACATATTTGGTTATAATCCACATAATATTAATTTAAATATATTAGAATGTAAATTATAAATATAACAATCTTTCTTTTATATCTTTTTTATATTAATTTAAATATATTAGAATGTAAATTCGTATAATTTTCTAACATTTCAACTGGAACACTTAATATTAATTTAAATATATTAGAATGTAAATTTATGATATCCATTAATTCATTAAAACAGTCTTCTAATATTAATTTAAATATATTAGAATGTAAATCAAAGTGGTGTAGCAGTACAAAATCCTGATTTATAATATTAATTTAAATATATTAGAATGTAAATCTTAAACAATCTACACGCTGGAACGAAAAGGCAAGAATATTAATTTAAATATATTAGAATGTAAATTTTCTTTTGTTGTATCAAAAACAACCTGCACTGAATATTAATTTAAATATATTAGAATGTAAATTCATTTGCAATTATTTCTAATATAATGCCATTATCATATTAATTTAAATATATTAGAATGTAAAGGATATTTATAATATTATAAAAATTGTATTAGATGTATATTAATTTAAATATTTTAGAATGTAAAGATTTCTTCATTTGTTATTTCAACTGCTACAACAATTATATTAATTTAAATATAATAGAACAAAAAATTCATACAGATTGACAACTAAAGTAAAACATAATAAAATAAAAATAAAAAAATCAGGAGAAAAATATGAACTCAACTAAAAAAGAAAGTATAGCAATCAACGCATTAATCAACGAAATAAATAAATATGACAATTTACAAGAAAATTTTAACAAGAGAGACAAGATACCTGTATGGGATGGAAAAATAGAATTATATAAAAAAGACAGCAACAAAAAAGACGACATAGTAGGAGAAATACCAGTACAAGTAAAAGGAACAAATACAAAAAATAAACATAATGAAACATATTATGATGTAGAAATAGTAGATATTCAAGCATATCAAAAAACTAAAACAGAAACAATTTATTTTGTAGTAGAAATAGACAAAAATAGAGGAACAAAAATATATTATAAAATTTTTGACCAAAAAACAATAGAGGAAATAATACAATCGGCACAAAATCAAAAGAAAAAAAGACTAAAATTTATGAAGCTAAAAAATAATGAATTAGTAACAATATGTATAGAATTTATAAAACAAAAAAATATATACAAAAAAGTTGAGAAAATACCAGAAGTAGAAGTATATGAAAAAAAGTCGATTTGCTATAACTATAATGCGAAATATGAATTAGATGAAATAGAAAAATCTAATAAATTTTTTTATGAAACAATTGCTTATAAAGAAGCAAAAGAAAAGTTAGAAAAATATAACATAGTAATCTTACACGGAGAACCATGGGTTGGAAAAACGAGTACAGCAAGAAAAATTGTTTCAGATTATATAAAGCAAGATTATCTATTTGTATATGGAAATGTAGATGATTTACCTCGTATAAAAGAACAGGTTGCTGTAGATGAAAAAATAATTTGTTTATTAGATGATTTTTTAGGTTCAAATATAAAATATTTAGAAAAAAATGTGGCAGAAAGTACATTAGATAAAATAGTTAGTATCTTTAGAAATTCAAAAGAAAAAAAATTAATATTCACAACTAGAACATATATTTATAATAATGCAAAAGATTTGTTTTATAAATTCCATAATGCAACTAAGATAAAAAATGAATATTTGATAGATGTTGCAAACTATACTTATGAAGAAAAAGGAAATATATTTTATAATCATATGAAAAGAAATAATTTAGTAGGAACTGAAACTCATCAAAAAATAGTAGATGATGAATTTTATGCAGATGTTATTGCAAATGACAATTTCAATCCAGGAGTCATTTCTTTATTATGCGAAAGGCTAAGAAATAATAATATAAAAGACATAAAAGAATATATAAAAAATGCATTAAACGATCCTGACCAACTTTGGGAAGAAGAATATAATAAATTATCTTTATATGAAAAAATTATTTTAACAATAATAGTTTTATTTGGTGTGAAAGTGCCAGAATCACTGGTAAAAGAACAATTTTATAAAATAATTGAAAATGAAAATATAAATTCATTGGATTCAGAGATATTTTTAAAAGCTATACATACATTAAGTAACGCTTTTGTAAAAATAACATTTAATAAATATAATGAGAGAGAATTTGAAGTATGTAGACATAGTGTATCTGATTATATAATAAATAAAATAAAATATAGAGAAATAAATCTGGATAAATATATAGAAAGTGCAACATATGCAGAGGTTTTAAGATATATGAATATTGTTGTAGAAAATAAAGACATTAAAGAAAAAATAGCATTAAAAGTTGAAAAAGATATTGATAAAATAAAAGGATTTTTATATGATGAAAAATATATTTTATTTAATATTTTGAAGAGAAATATAAATGATAAAAGAAGAGAAATATTAAAAGAAATAATTGATGAGGAATTTGAACTACATAATCCTAATATTATAATGGATATATTAGAATATGAAACAAATGAATTTTATTCATATACAAAAAAAGATTTTGAAAATTACATTATTAATAAATTTGATATAGAAATGTTATATCAAATAAATTCTATATTAGATTGCGAAACATTTTTTAAAAACCTTGCAGAAGTTTTGGAATATGAAAAGGATTCAGAATATGTAATGAATTATTTTTATGATATTGGGGATATTTTAATAAATATTATTCAAGAAGATGTTGAAGAAAATATGAGTGAATTACTAGAATATGTTGCAAAAGACATGAATAGTGGAAAAAGTTTGGAAAGTATAAAAAGAGAATTTATTGAGGCGTCATTTTATGATGAAGTTCCAGATTTAAGAAATGTGTTTAGCAAAAAAAGCATAGAAGAACTATTACAATATTTATATTCCAATTGTTACATAGAAGTAGATGAAGAAGCTTTAGAAGAAGAAAGAGAAAGATTAAAAGATAATGTAAAAGAAGAAAAAGTTGTGTTATATAAATATAAGACACTTGATATGGAGCAAATAAAAAAGATTAAAGAAAAATTTGAAGAGGGAATGATTGTTACTGAAAAAGATACAGAAGATGAATTGAGATATTACTCTATCAGAAAAGATATCGAAACTTATGGAAATTGGTGGATAGAAAGTTTTATATGGGAAAATAATTTTAATGAGTATAATAATATCAAATTATATAAAGAATTTATTGAAATGAAAAATCCGAAAGATGTTTCTATAGATGCTGTGGCAGAAGAATTTTTAAATTATTTATTATTTGAAAAAAATAAGATATCTAAAAAAGCTCATAAATTGTTAATCAAAATGGCGTATGAAAGTTTTCAAAAAAATTCATATATAATAGATAAAAAATATAAAAAGAAATTTCAAAATGAAATTAAAGAATTATACAATATTGGTATTATACTAGAATCAAATAATGAAACAAAATTTATTAATAAATATATACATTTATATATTGCATTAAAAGAATTTATAAGAAAAGATGATAATCTTTTACTAAGTATGGCTAAATGGAAAAGTATGAATTGCATAAAACCAGAAGATTGTATAATAGATGATTTACAGCACGTATATGAATTATATTCAAGTTTTAAAATAGAAGAATTTAATACATTATATGTAATACCTTCATTAAAGGTTTTTATAGAAGAAGTAGAAAAAAGGTGTAATAGAATTGGAAAAATGAATGTATCAAAAGCAATATTGAGCATAATACAATTGGAAATATATTTAAATAGAGCATTTGAACAAGAAAGTTCATTTGGATATCAATGTGATTATATGGATATGGTTAAATTTGTTACGGGAATAGATATAGAAATTTCAATTTCATTATTTGACTATGGAATTTACAAAAAAGATATTTATGAAGAATGTTTTGATGAAGAAATGAATATGTATAAAATAGAATTTTTACAGGCAATTAAAAATAAAAAATTAAAAGAAATTTTTGATAGACTTAAAATATGGGATTTTTTCTATGCAATATACAATGAATGTAAAAAAGCTTTAGAATTATTAGAAGAAGATAATAATATAAATGTTTTTAATATAGGAAAAAAGAAAATAAAAAATAAATTTGAATTATGAGAAAAGCTATAATTTTTTATAGCTTTTTTCAGTACTAAATCACCAAATCCCAACATATAAATTAAACAGAAAAAACCAAGGAAGCGGTGAGAAAAATATGGAAAGAACAATGACAGTAGAAGAAAAAATAAGGCGAGCAGAAGAAATCTACAACAGAAGAAATGGAACAGGTTATACATACCAAAATACAACTCAAAAGGTCAAAAAAGGCCCAAGCCTAATGCAAAGAATGCTAAAACAAATAATAATATGTTTTATGATATACGGAATATTCTACGTAGTAAACAACAAAGAATACTACCTATCCCAAGAATTCCAAACAAAAGTAGAACAAATAGCATCCAAAAACGAAACAACCCAAAAAGCATACAACTGGCTAACCGAATATATCCAAAAATATATCTACCAACAAAATAACTCAAACCATGAAGAAACACCGAAAACTACAAACACCCAAAATAATTCAAACGAAGAAAACAATCCACCACAAGCTGAAGAAACAACAAGTAATCTAGAAACAAATGAACCTTCAAACGACGAAAACATAGGAGGTTCATCAGAAGAAACAAATGAAGTAGAAAAAACTCAAGAGCAAAAAGATATAGAAAAAGTAAAAACTACAACAAGTTTTATAAAACCAATAGAAGGAACAATAAGTTCAACATTTGGATGGAGAACGCCAACTACAGCTACAGTTCCCAAATACCATACAGGACTAGATATAGCAGCAAAAACAGGAACAAAAATAAAATCAGCAACAGATGGAAAAATAATTTTGGCATCAAGTGAGGGAGATTATGGAAATCATTACAAAATACAAATAGATGACATAATTTTAGTGTATGCTCATTGTAGTAAATTGTATTTTAATGAGGGAGATAGCATATCGCAAGGACAAGAAATAGCAGAAGTAGGTTCAACCGGAAATTCAACACGGACCACACCTGCATTTTGAAATAAGAAGAGAGGATAGATTAGTTGATCCACAGCTGATTCTAGATTTTTAGTGAAAATATGATTTTTAGAATAGATTTAAAAATATTTATTTTTTTGATAATTTTATATTTTACAAGACAAATTGAAATTTATTGGCTTATAATGCTTTTTGCTTTTTTGCACGAATTTGGACACCTTATGGCAGGAATAATTTTAAAAATGAAAGTGAAAAAAATATCTATTATGCCTACTGGATTTTCAATAGAATTTGCTTTAACAGATAATGACTATAATAAAAAAATATTAAATTCAAATATATTAGAAATAAAGAAAATAATTATTGCAGTTGCAGGGCCATTAGTAAACCTGATTATAATGAGTGTATTCATAATTTTGCACAAAAATGAGGAGATAGCCTATAACATAATATACTCAAACTTTCTTATAGCAATATTTAATTTACTTCCAATATATCCATTAGATGGAGGAAGAATACTAAAATCAATTATATGCTTGAATAAAAAAAGAAAATGTGCAATTTTATATACAAATAAAATATCTAATATGACATTATTTTTTATTTCATTTTTATTCAGCATATTAATTTACTATTATAAAAACTGGGCAATAATAGTTATATTAATGTATTTATGGTATATTGTATTAAAAGAGAATAGAATATGCCGAATGAAGTTAAAATTATATGAAAACTTGGAAAAATTATAAAAAATATATACAATAAATAAAAAATATGTTATAATAGAAGTATCTGAGGAAACGGAGGGATGAAATATGTTTGAAACAAAATATAGTAAATTTTTAACAATAGTATTAGTGGTAATAATAGTAGCAATAATAGCCTTAGGTGGATATTTAGGATATAGTTATTTTGAAAGTAGTTCAAAAGTAAATGATGCAGATAAATATGTATCAACTTTTGTAGAAGAAGTAGCAAATACAACAACAAATAATACAAATGCAGATGTAGGAGAAGGAAGTATTTCATCAAATATAGCTGCAGCAGAAACAGGCTCAAATAATTCAAGTAAAACACAAACCTATAAAGGATTTAATGTATTAGGAACAATAGAAATTCCAAAAACGAATGTAAAATATCCAGTGCTAGAAGGACCTGCTAGTAACGATAAAATTGAAGTAGCAGTTGCAGTACAATATCCATTAAATGCAACATTAAATACAGAAGGAAATGTAGTTATCGCAGGACATAACTACAGAAATGGAACATTCTTTTCAGATAACAAAAAACTAGAAAATGGAGATAAAATATACATAACAGACTTAAATGGAAGTAAAGTAGAATACAGAGTTTACAATACATTTATAACAGAAGCAAACGACAATTCTATCTATAATAGAGATACAGATGGAAAAAGAGAAATAACATTATATTCTTGTACAGACGATTTAGCAGGAAGACTAATTGTACAAGCAAGGGCAGATTAAAATAATTAATAAAGGAATTTTCAAAATTCCTTTATTTTTTTTTGTCTATCGTATATAATAAGGCAAACGGAGGTAAAGCAATGAATAAAACAGAAGCAAAAAAAAGAATTGAAGAATTAACTAAAAAAACATCATATTATGCGGGAAAATACTATGATGAAGATAAACCAGAAATAAGTGATTTTGAATATGATATGATGATGTTAGAATTAAGAACATTGGAAAATCAATATCCAGAATTAATACAAAAAGAATCTTACACACAACACGTAGGGGGAAATGTAAAAGCAGGGTTTAGCAAAGTGGAGCACGAAGTACCACTATTAAGTATGCAAGATATTTTTAATGTTCAAGAAATAGATGACTATGTAAATAAAATACAAAAACAAGCAGAAGAAAATAAAATAGAAAATAAAAACTTTGTAGTAGAAACAAAAATAGATGGATTAACAGCATCATTAGAATATAAAGATGGAATATTTGTAAGAGGTTCAACAAGAGGAAATGGACTAGTTGGAGAAGATGTTACAGAAAATTTAAAAACAATAAAAAATATACCAAAAGAGCTAACAGAAAAAGTCACAATTACAGTACGTGGAGAGGTATTCATAAGTAGCAAAGATTTTGAGAAAATGAATCAAGAAAGAGAAGAAAAAGGAGAAGAAACATTTGCAAATGCACGTAATGCAGCAGCTGGTTCATTAAGACAATTAGATAGTAAAATAACTAGAACAAGGCCATTAGATATTTATGTATATAATATACAAAAAATAGAAGGAAAACAAATTTCATCACATTATGAAGCTTTAAAATACTTAGAAAAACTTGGATTTAATGTAAATCCTATTAAAATTTTCTGTAAAAATGAACAAGAAGTAAATGAAGCAATAAAAGAGATTGGAAGCAAGAGAGACGGTCTAACATTTGGGATAGATGGGGCAGTTATAAAAGTAGATGATTTAAATTTTAGAGAAATATTAGGAACAACAGCAAAAAATCCAAGATGGCAAATTGCCTACAAATATCCACCAGAGCAGAAAAAAACAAAGTTAATAGATATAGTATGTAATGTAGGAAGAACAGGAGTTATAACACCACTTGCAATATTGGAACCTGTAAGTGTTGCGGGATCTACAATATCAAAGACGACACTTCATAATGAAGATTTTATAAAAGAAAAAGAAATTAAAATAGGAGATACAGTTGTAATTCAAAAAGCAGGAGATGTTATACCTGAAATTGTAAAGGTTATAAAAGAAGAAAGAGATGGAACAGAAAAAGAATTTAAAATGCCAGAGATATGTCCTGTATGTGGAGCAAAAACAGTGAGAGAAGAAGGAGAATCTGCAGTAAGATGTACAGGAACAGAATGCCCAGCAAAACTATATAGAAATTTAGTACATTTTGTATCGCGTGAAGCTATGAATATAGATGGTTTAGGAGAAAATATAATAGACCAACTAATGGATAGAAAACTTATTTCAAATGTAGCAGATATATATAATTTAACATTTGAAGATGTTGCAACATTAAAAAAGAATGGAACAAAATTTGCAACAAATTTAATAAATGCAATTGAAAATAGTAAGCAAAATGATTTATATAGATTAATTACAGCATTAGGAATAATGCATATTGGAGGAAAAGCATCAAAAGTACTTGCAAAAAAATTTAAAACTTTAGACAATTTGGCAAATGCAAGTCTAGAAGAACTATCTGAAATTGATGATATTGGACCAATAATGGCACAAAGTATTGTAGAATTTTTTGCTGAACCTCAAACAAAAGACTTAATAGAAAGATTAAAACTAGCTGGAGTAAATACAAAAGCAGAAGAAACAGAAAATGAAGACAATAGATTTGAAGGAAAAACTTTTGTACTTACAGGAAGTTTAGAAAAATTTACACGTGACGAAGCAACAAATCAAATAGAAAAATTTGGTGGAAAAGTATCTGGTTCAGTTTCTAAGAAAACAGCATATTTAATTGCAGGAGAAGATGCAGGAAGTAAACTAGAAAAAGCAAGAACACTCGGAACAACAATTTTGACAGAAGATGAATTTTTAGAGATGATAAAATGACCCATTGGGACCGGTTCTTTTTGGGGATTTTTGCCCAAAAAGAACCGGTCCCAATGGGTCAGCCAAAAAGAAAGGAACAATGATTATGGATGATTATACTTTTGAAATGATGTATGAAGATTTAAGAAATGGTTACCAAATTTATTATACTTATGTAAGAAATAGATATTTATTATTTAGAACAGCAAAAAATTGTTACACACAAAAGCTAATTACAGAAAATAGCAAAAATCCTCATCCAAAAACAACAATGCTTACATTAAAAAGGGTTAAGGAGATTTTTCCATTTATGGAAGATATTGAATATAAGGTTGGAATATAAATGAATGAAAATAAAATGTTTGTAATAGTTAAAGGAGAAGATAAAACAAAAGACATAGAAAAAATAGAATATGATTGGATGAATGGAAAATATTACATAAAATATTTTAAAGGTGACAAAAATTATTCTTACAAAATGATGGATATAAAAGTAGAAAAATATGAAAAAGAATTAAATATAAAAAATAAAAAAGTATATTACAACAATTCAAGAATATTTGATGTGAAAAAAGCGGTAAAATATGAAAAAGCTATAAGAATTATTTATGAAGATGAAACAAATGAATTATATTTAGATGGAGAAAACATAAGAATTAAATCAGGAAATGAAAATAAAAAAGAAAAAAATCAAAAGCAAATATTAAATTACTACAAACAAATATCAAAATATGCAAAAGTAAAAGAAGAAAATATAGAAAAAAGTAAAAATGAAACATTTTTGGAAAAAGAGTATAGTAAGTTACATTCAGTTCCAAAGGAAAGTGTGTTAGAATATCTTTTAAATAAAAAGAAATTAAAAAAGCCTCAAAAAGAAAATAATGATTTAATATATCCATTTAGATTTAATCTAAGCCAAAAAGAAACGGTTTCAAATGTATATAAAAGTAATATTTCAATTATAGAAGGACCACCGGGAACGGGAAAAACACAAACCATTTTAAATATAATTGCAAATTTAGCTATAATGCAAAATAAAACAGTTGCAGTAGTGTCTAACAATAATGAAGCAGTGAAAAATGTAAAAGAGAAGTTGGAGAAAAATGGATATGGTTTTATTTTAGCCGATTTAGGTAGAAAAGAAAAACGAAAAGAATTTTTTGAAAATCAGCCTCAACCAAGACTAAGAGGTTTCAAAATTGAAGAAAAAGAAAGAAAAAATTTAAGTAAAAAAATTAAGAAATTAAATGTGATTTTAGACAACCTATTAGAAAGAAAGAATAGACAAGCAAATTTAACAAAAGAAATAGAGGATTATAAATTAGAACAAAAATATTTTGATGAATACTATAAAAATCAAGACATAAAGAAAATAAAAACACTAGACTTTTATAACAAAACAGATGATAGAATTATCCAATTTTTGATTGATACACAAATGAAAAAAGAAGATAAGATTAAATCAGAAAAATTATATAAATGGAAAATATTTTTAAAATATGGATTAAAAGATATAAAACAATTTGATGAAGATTTTATAGAAAATGTATTAGCATTGCAAAGAGAATTCTACAAAATAAAAATTGAAAAATTACAAAAAGAGTTAGAAAATATAAATAATGTATTAAAAAGACATAAATTTTCGGAATTACAAAAAAGTCATCAAGAAATTTCAGAAAAACTGTTTAAAAATGCCTTATATGAAAAATATAAATATATTCATAATAATTACACATATGATAATTATCAATCAAAAATGAAAAAATTTGTAGAATCATATCCTGTAATATTAAGTACAACATATTCATTAAGAAATTCAATTCCAAATGATTATTTATTAGATTATTTAATAATAGATGAATCATCACAGGTAGACTTATTAACAGGAGTTTTAGCTATATCTAAAGCTAAAAATGTTATAATTGTAGGAGATACAAAACAACTACCTCAAATAGTAAATGAAGAAATAAAAAATAAAGTAAAAGATAATAATGTAGAAAATTGTTATAATTATTTTGAAAACAATATATTATCATCAATGCTTGAAATATATGGAAAACAATTGCCAAGAAAAATACTAAAAGAACATTATAGATGTCATCCAAAAATAATAGAATTTTGTAATAAAAGATATTACAATGGAGAGTTAATTGCTTTTGCAAACAATGAGCATAATGACGTAAAAACACCATTAATAATTTATTATACGGCCCCTGGAAATCATTTAAGAAAATTAAAAGGAGAAAATAAAACAGATACTTTTAATATGAGAGAAGTAGAAACAATAAAAGAAGAAGTTTTACAAGATAAAAGAGTGAATAATTATAGTGATAAAGATATAGGAATTACTACACCATATAGATTACAAGCAGATATAATGCAAAAATTTGATGGAGAAATAGAAAGTGATACAATTCATAAATATCAAGGAAGAGAAAAGAAATTAATGGTTTTTTCAACTGTTTTAGATAATACAAAACAAGGGCAAATGGGAATAAACTTTGTAGATGAGGCTTGTATGGTAAATGTAGCAGTGTCTAGGGCAATAGATCAATTTGTTATTGTAACAGATAATAAATTATTTAATACAAAGGGAAAAGAAATAAAAGCATTATTAAAATACATAAAATATAATGAAATGGATTCAGAAATAGTACAAAGTCAAATTGTATCAGTATTTGATTTATTATATAAAGAATATTCAAAAAAATTAGAAAAACTCTCAAAAAATTTACTAAATAGAAGGAAATACAAAAGTGAAAATATAATGGATACAATTTTATATAACGAGCTAAAAAAAGACGATTATATAGATTTTGAATTTACGGGTGAATGTTTATTAAGGGATTTAATAAATGATTTAGAAGGTTTATCAGAGGATGAAAAAAGATATATAAACAATAGAGCAAGTGTAGATTTTGTAATATTTGATAAAATGGACAAAAAGCCAATTTTACTTATAGAAGTTGATGGTTTTGCATTTCACAGAAACAATGAAGAACAATTGAAAAAGGACAAAATGAAAAACAATATAGCGAGAAAAAAGAACATACCAATTCTAAGATTTGAAACAGGTGAGAAGGCATATGATGAACAGAAAATTATAAGTGAAATAAGAAAAGTTATATTAAAAGATTAATTATAGAAGAAATATTCTTCTATAATTTTTTTGCGAAAAACGAAAAAATTTATACAAAAATAATAAACAAAAAATTTACAAATGAAAAAAGACATTTGATAAACAAAATGAATAAAATCCAAAAATATGTGTTAGAATTAAGACAGCTTAAGAAAAGCGAGGTGAGTGAAGTGATAGACAAAATATGTTTATTATTAACTAACAAAATACGAAAAGAAATGCCCGATGTTGATGATGAAAGAGCAGAAATAATAAACTATGGTTTGCACCTTTTAATAGGTGAACTACCTAAAAATTTTATTATTTTGGGATTATCTTATATTTTAGGAGTATTCAAGCTAACTTTATTAACTGTAATTTTATTGTTGCCATATAGAGCATCTTCTGGGGGATTTCATTTAAAAACACATATAGGATGTATAGCTGGAACAACACTTATTTACTGTGGCGTGGCAAAAATATCAAGTTATATCATTTTCAACAACCTAATTTTAAAATATATAATTGCATTATCAGTCTGGATTTTCGGAATGGTAATGGTCCATTTGTACGCACCAGCAGATACAGAAAATGTTCCTATACTTTCTAAGAAGGAAAGAAAACAGAAGAAGATAGCATCTTACATATTATTAAGTGTTGCAATTTTGGTAGCTTGTATAATACCTAATAATGAAATTTCAAATATTTTAGTATTTGGATATTTTATTCAGAGTGTAACAATAACAAGATTTGCATACAAATTAACCAAAAATAAATATGGTTATGAAGTATACAAAGAAGATTGTATCTCTAATACATAGAATAATAAAAGGATATTTGCCGGCAATATCTTTTATTATATAAAATTTTTTACATAAAAGGGAGGAATTTATTATGTTAAAATTTTTAGCAAAGATTTCAGAAAAATATGCAAAATCAACTAATTCAGCTTGCAATTTACTTTGGTTTATGCATCAACCAAAAATGCCAGCAACTTTAATTAAAAAAGATTAATAAAAAGGAGTATTTTGAAGTACTCCTTTTATTTTATTTTTAATAGTAGATCTCTAAGCATTGTTTAAAATAGTTATCATTTTTTTCTGTTAATAAATTAACATTATTATTTCTTTTTAAAATTTTATTAACTTCCCATAATCCCATACCAAGATGATTTTCTTTTTCAGTTACACCTTTTTCGAATATGTTTTTTGTATTAACGTTTTTGTTTTGATAAGAGTTTTCAATTTGTATAATTTACACATTAGAGTTTGAAGAGTCTCTAAACAAAATTTTAACAATTTTTTCTTTTGATAATGCAGAGGCTTCTATTGCATTGTCAAGGAATATACCAAACATCCTTGAAAAGTCATAGACAGGCATACGTAATTGTTTTAAATCGAAAAAAAATTCTAATTGAATATCTACATTTTCAACTTTAGCTTTTTGATATTTTACCGTAAGAAGGTTATAAATACCAGGATTATTGATAAGAGTGGGGTTTAGTAGAGAAATATTATTTATATTTTGACACTCTTTTTCTAGACTATTATAATAAATTTTTAATCCTTCCATGTCATTACTATCAATAAAGCCACCAATTGTAAAAATTATATTATCAAAATCATGTTTAAAAGCTTTAACATTGTCATACAAAATAGAAAGTGTTGTGTTATAATTTTCAGCATTTTCTAAATCTCTAGTTGTTATTTGCAATTTCATAGTTTTAACTAGGCTATAAAAGCTGATAAAAAAGTATGCTAATAGAGAAATAAAATCTAAAAATGTAATTATAAATGGAAGTTTGTCAGTATAAAAAGCTGTAATAGCTAGTTCAATTGATAAAGTAAAAAATCCAAAAACTAAATTTCCTATTACAATATGTTTATTATGAAGTGTAAATTCTTGGAAAGAATCAAATTTTAGCTTTAACGCATTTATAATCTTTATTAATATTAAGACAAATGTATATAAAATTGAAAGATATAACATTTCATAAATAGGTGTAGATTGAGCCTGGTTTACTGATATGTTAAATATTAATAAAATTGGTTTTAAAACAAGAATTCCAAGTAGCGCAAAAATGACAGTAGGAATAATTACAGAAAGTAAAGACTGTATAACATTTAATTTAAAAACCAATTTAATAAGTATAAACATTACAATATAGTTAACAAGTGTATTAAATGGGCTTGGTATAAAGAATTTTGAAATTAGCGAAAATACAGGAAATAATATTACATATATTGCTGATTGTTTTTTAGTATATTTTATACGTAAAATGGACGTGAATAGTTTTAATACTAACCAAGCTTCTATAAAAATTGGGAATGAAGTTATTATTTTCGTAAGTATTTCATCTTCAGTAACCAACAAATTCCAAATACTACTCAACATATCCAAATGTACACACCCCTTTCATAAAATCCTCTTTATACTTAGGACCAATATCACAAGTATCATTATTTTTAAAATAGACTAAATTGCTAGTAGGTTCAATTTTTTCAATATTATTTACATTAGCAATAAAAGACTTATGACATCTAATAAAATTCTTAGGTAAATGACTTTGAATTTTAGCAAATGAACTATAAACTTCATAATCCCTAGATTTAGTATGAAATATAATCTTCATACCATCTCGTTTAATATATTGAACCTCATTTCCGTCAATAATAGTATTCTTATTATCTAGCCTTATGTAACTTTTTTCAGAAGAATTGTTTTTAATATCGTCAAATAATCTTAAAACAGTTTCCTCTAAACGCTCTTGAGTTACAGGTTTACAAAGAAAATCGAAAGTTTTGCATTTATATGCCAGAAAGACAAATTCAGCGTGGGCGGTTGTAAAAATTATATAGGAGTTATTGTGTGCTTTTCGAAGCTGACTTGCAATATCAAGCCCTGTTAAATTTGATTTTAGATTAATATCTAAAATAATAACATCTGTCGGATTTTCTTTTACATAGGAAAGTAATTCGTGTTCGTTCGTGGTTTTAAAAGCTATTTGTGCTTTTAAGTCATATTTCATAAATACAGATTCAAACATATGTGATAATTTATTAAGAGCATTCAAGTTATCATCACACATTACAAAATTTAACATTGATATCCCCTTTCTTTGAAAAAATTGGAAAAAATATACATATTTAAAATCAAAATAATCTCAAAAAATGCCGAAATTTTCCGTATATATAAATAAATTATAAAATAAAAGTAAAAAAATGTAAATATGGCAAACCATATAAAAGATACAACATAAACCATTTTTGGTTTATATAATTGTGTGTATAAAATGATATTGATAATAATAAATTCGAATTAACATAAAAACTTACACAAGTTTGACAAAGATGAGAGTTATGATATAATTATAAAAAAATAAGAGAAAAGGATATTAAGATTTGAATAATATTCCTAAAAAATGGAAATTTATTCATTCTAATTTGTACTTTTATGGAAAGGAAAGGTTGTAAAAAATGAGTAAGTATTACGAAAAATTAAATGAAACAATAAAGGAGTATTTTAAGGTATTATCAAAGGATTTTCCAGAATTTTTATATGAATATATAGACACACCACCAATGCAAAGAATAGGAAAAATCGGATGCGGATGTGGAACAGATTATACAAAAGTATTTAATAATAAATTTTTTTATACTAATCTTGAACATAGTATAGGTGTGGCGCTAATAGTATGGAATTTTACAAAAGATAAAAAACAAACACTAGCAGGGTTATTTCACGATATTGCAACACCAGTATTTAAACATTGTATAGATTTTATGAATGGTGATCACGAAAAACAAGAATCAACAGAAGAATTAACTACAAAAATAATAAGTGAATCAAAAGAAATAATGGCTTTATTAAACAGAGATGGAATAAAAGTTGAAGAAGTAGCAGACTATCATATTTACCCTATAGCAGATAATGATACACCTAAGTTATCAGCAGATAGATTAGAATATACTTTCTCAAATGGATTATATTTTAAAATTGTGTGGGATGTAGAAGAAATAAGTGAAATTTATAAAAATATAGAAGTTCAAGAAAATGAGGAAGGTATTGAAGAATTAGGATTTAAAGACAAAGAACATGCTGAACAATTTATTGAAGGTGCACATAAATTATGGCCTTTATGGATAAGCAAAGAAGATAAGCTATGTATGCAATTTATTGCAGATATTGTAAAGAAAATGGTTGAAGAAAAGAAACTTACTTTAAGAGATTTATATACTTTACCGGAAAAACAAGTAGTAGAAATGATAGAAAATAGTAATAATAAGCAAATTTCAGATGAATTCAAAAAATTTAGAAATGCAACAAAAGTTTATGAAAGTGATATGCCTGTAGAAAATAAATATTGCAGAAGTGTAAAAGGAAAAAGAAGATATATAAATCCATTAGTAAAAACAGTAGATGGACATAAGAGAATAAATGAAATATCAGAAAAATCAAATAAACAAATAGAAGAATACTTAAAATATAAAACAAAAGAATACTTATACTTTGATTTTTAATTAAATATTTAAGAGTAATAATCTCTCATTAGGTACATAAAATTATAAAAAAGCCTAAGGAGAGATTTATTATGTTACATATAAAAAAATCAAAAAATACAACCAAAATAATTACTGGAATATGTCTAACCCTAGCGATATTAACAGTTACAGTAATAATTGGTCCGAAAGATACTGAGCAAACCTCAAATGGTTTACTTAGCAATAAAAAAATAGGGTGGGGAATAAAAAGAAATGATAATCATACTCAACCAGATTTAGGAGCAGAAAACAAAAAATTAATAGATAAATATAATGGAATGGCAATGGGAAATAATGAGGACAAAAATATATATTTAACATTTGATTTAGGATATGAAGGAGGATATACTGCAAAAATTTTAGATGATTTAAAAGACAGAAACATAAAAGCAACTTTTTTCATAACAGCACACTATCTAAATACAGCTCAAGACTTAGTAAAAAGAATGATAGATGAGGGGCATATTGTAGGAAACCACACTGTAAATCATAAGAGTATGCCAGATTTATCTGATGAAGAAATAAAAACAGAGCTAATGAAATTAAATCAAGCGTTATATGAAAAATTTGGATATGAAATGAAATATATGAGGCCACCTAAAGGTGAATTTAGTGAAAGAACATTAAGTATTACAGATTCATTAGGATTTAAAACGGTAATGTGGAGCTTTGCGTATGTAGATTGGAATGATGATAAACAACCATCAAAAGAAGAAGCAATGAAAAAGATAATTTCAAATCTACATAATGGAGAAATAATGTTATTACATGCAACATCAAAAACAAATTCCGAGATTATGGGAGAATTGGCAGACAAAATAAAAGAAGAAGGTTATGAAATTAAAAGCTTAGAAGAATTTAGATAGGAGTTTTAAAATATGGGAAGAAGAAAGAGATTTAATGATATTTTAGAAATTCCAAAAGAAATCTATACAAACATTCCAAATTTTATAATAACCGGATTTGAAGATATGATAATTGAAAATTATAAAGGTATTTTAGAATATGAAGATTATTATGTAAGAGTAAATACCTATATTGGAATTGTAAATATACACGGAACTAATTTAAGGCTTGAAAAAATGACAGAAGATAATATTAAAATTATAGGAAAAATAGAATCTATAGAGATTGAACGAACGATTGATAGCTAAACTTTAGGAGGATATATGTTCATAAAATTATTAGTAAGACTGCTTTTTGGGTATGTCAGAATTGAGGTAGAAGGATATTATATTGAAAGATTTATAAATGTATGTACAAATAATAAAATTTTAATATGGAATTTAAAAAGAGAAAAAGGTGTTAAATTATATTTAAGTATAGGAGTAAATGATTTTAAGAAATTATCTGCTATAGCTAGGAAAACTAATTGCAAGATTAAAATTTTAAGAAAAAAAGGAATACCATTTTTATTAAATAGATATAAAAAAAGAAAAATTTTTGCAATATTTTTAATACTTGTAATGCTAATAATTTTCATAAGTTCAAAATACGTATGGAATGTTAATATATCTGTAAAAGATGATTTGCAACTAGAAAATATTGAAGAAGATATTAAGCTTTTAGGAATATCAAAAGGAGTAAAAAAAGACGAGATAGATACAGATAAAGTAATAAATGAGCTTAGATTAAAAAGAGATGACATTGCGTGGGTTGGAATTGATATAGAGGGAACAACAGTAAAAATAAATATTGTTAAGGCAGATAAAGCACCTAATATAGTTAATAATTCAGATTATTGTAATATTGTTGCATCAAAATCAGGTGTTATTCAGAAAATAATAGCCCAAAATGGAACTGCAGTTGTAAAAGTTGGTGATACTGTACAAAAAGGTGATATTTTAATTGCAGGATATATGGAGGGAAAATATACAGATACAAGATATGTTCATAGTATGGGAGAAGTTGAAGCTCTTGTTTCTTATCAAAAATCGAAAGAGGTTAAATTTAAGGTAAGTGATGAAAAAACGTATTCTTTAGACGAGGCAGTAAAAATTGGAAGTGAGGAGATAATGGTAGAAGTTCAAGAAAGTTTTGGCGAGGAAAAAGAAATTGTTGATAAAAAGATAGACTTTGAGGAGCATGAAGATGGTGTGGTTGTTAGAGTAACTTTTGATGTTGTGGAAAACATTGGGGAGGAACAGTGACTTTTTCAGATTGGGGACGGTTCTTTTTGCGAAAAGAAACGGTCCCGATGCGAAAAAACTTTTAAAAATATCAATATTTTATTGATATTTTTTCTTTTTTGTTATAGAATACATTTAGCAACATTCAAATGGAAAAATTTGGATAACGAACAACAGAAAAAACAAAAAGAAAGGAAGATGCACATGGAAGATACAAGCTTAAAAATAACAGGAGCGAATAAATCGTTTCTAAACAAACTAACAAATACAATTTCAAAAATATTAATACCAACAAAAGTAGGTATTAATGGAATGTTAATTACAGTAAAAAGAAATTCCATGATAAAAGCGTTTGAACATTATAATTTAGAGGAGGAAGACAAAGAAAGTTACGAAAAAAAATACGAAGAATGTTATGAAGCTTATTTAGAAACACTAGATAAATATGTAATGGATTCAATATATAAAAAAGTAAAAAATAATACAGCAACAGAATTTGAAAAAAATGCTTTATCAAGATATTATGGTGTAATATCATTAAAAGAAAATGAGTATGTTGAATATAAATTTAGAAAACAAAAATTTTTACTAGAGCTAGATAATGAACATGTAAAAGAATCAGGAAAAGAAAAAGTTCAAGAAAAATATAATAAATTTTATATTCAAAAAATGGATTGGCTATATAAAGGAATATTAAAAAATTATTCAATAAAATTAGCAGATTCAAGCAAAAATTTTGACTCTTCAAAAGAATGGGTATATTTAAAAATATTCAGCACATTAAAAGAATATATAGAAAATATACTATCATTAAAAATTGAAGAAGACAAAAATCAAGAAACAAGAAAACTAGAAGAAATTGAAAAAGACTACGAAAATTATGAAACATTTGAAGTAGGAAAACTTGACCAAAGAGATAATATAGAAAAAAATATGTTATTACTTGGAATAAGTAGAAAATTATTTACACATAGTTTGCCACTTACAGTTGCAGAACAATGTTATATGAAACTTCTAAAAGATGCAAGATGTTTGGTACAAGATACAAAAATTGCTGTAAGAAGAGAAAAAGCATTTAATATGCTTATGAGTTTAATAGAAGACTATAATATAAAATTATTATCAACAAAAGTTTATTGGGAGAATATGAACCAAAGAGAAGAATTTAAAACTTTTTGGAATAAATATAAAGAAATAGGAAAACTAAAAGATGTTGATTTTATAGAATATGTTAAACAAAAAGAAGTATTATTTATAAAAGATGATATGAAAAAAATAGAACAAGAACAATGTGATTACTCAAAATTAATGAAATACTATAAAAGAAAATTAGTAGATTATGGAGTTATGAGAGAAATACAAGGATGTGTAACAAAAGGAAATTACAAAAAAATGAAAAAATTAAATGATCAAATGGAGGTAGGAGCATAGTGTACAAAATAGAATTTCTGGATATAGAAGAAAACGATGAATATGAAAAAACAATTTCAAAAGTATTAGAGGAATGTTTCAAAGTAGAGAATTTGCCAGAAGATAAACTTTTAGTAAGTATAACACTTACAAATCCAGAAAACATAAGAAAACTAAATAATGAGTACCGAAATATTGACAAATCAACAGATGTATTATCTTTCCCAATGTTTGAAAAAGAAGAGATAGATAATATGGTTAAAAATGCAATTTGGGATTATAATGATATTTTAGGAGATATGGTGATTTCAATCGAGCAAGTAGAAAAACAAGCTGTAGAATATGGACATAGTTTTGAAAGAGAACTTAGCTATATGGTTGTACATAGTTTTTATCATTTAATGGGATATGATCATATTAAAGAAGAAGATAAAGTTATTATGAGACCAAAGGAAGAGTTTGTTTTAGAAAGATTAGGAATAACAAGATAAAAAAACTAGGAGAATTTTTGATTTTCTCCTAGTTTTTTAAGTTAGAAAAAGTGTTATTATACTACACTTTTTCTAACTTAAAAATGTTATATTCTTATTTTTCATCTAAATGATTAAACCCCATCCAAGACTTAATTTTATTTAAAAATCTAAAAACAAAATTACCTGTATTATCAAGAGCGGTTTCAACTCCGCCGTTTTCTAATACGTTAGATTTATGTTCTAATTTATTCATCATTTCAATAAAATAATTCTCATAAAAAACATAACATGTAACTTTACCAACATATTTATCAAATTTGCTAATACGTTTTCTAAAGCTATCTAATTCTTCTAAATTATTAATATTTTTATATTCTTTATCAAAAAATTCTTTAACAATAAGATTTTGACAGTTAATAAAAGAATTTTTAATTTTTTCTCTGTATTTTAAAACTTCGTCTTGAAATTTATTTTCTTTATTGCTTTCGAAAATTTTATTATTTAGAACAATAATATGTTCCTCAAACTTTAATATATCATCAAAAGTCTTTTGAATTTTATTAAAAGTTTTCTTAGAAGTACGATTAATAATTTCATTCTTAAAATCATCAGTTGAGAAGTATGTACTTTTAAATAATAAATCTTCACCAACAAGATAAATTAGTTCATTAAGTAATGCACATTCGACTGGATAATAAGAAGGGCTAGGTGTGAAAATATTTATATCATAATATTTTTCAAAATCAGGTTCTATACCAATTATTTTTGCTGAAATATATTGAACAGCAGCTTCATTTAGGCCAGTACCAATAGGTTTAGAATTATGATATGTTGATAGTCCTAATTTTAATATATTATTATTTTCATCTTTAACTTCTTGTAAAAAATGTAAACATTCATGAATAGCAAATTCTTCTAAATCTTCATTTGCAATATGAGAATTGAAATATATAGAAGAATTTTTATAGCAGTAATTTGCTTCTGCCATTCCTTCTGGCATATTTGCTTTGTACATATTTAAACTAAAAAGTTTAGAAAATATATCATCAGCATTTAAGCCAAAATTTGGAAAGGTTTCTACTATTTTTTTTGAGATACTTTTAGTGATTTTTAAAATGATGTCTGTATCTATTTTCTCGGTAACAATTATTCCATCTTTTACTAAATCTTTTTCTATGTTCATAAGAAAAGTCCTTTCATTTGTAATCTTATATATTTTTTTCTATAATTTTTTCCATTATTTGAATTGCGTTTGCCGCAGCACCTTTTCTGATATTATCAGCTACACACCATAAATTTAATGTATTTGGCTGACTAAAGTCTCGTCTAATTCTTCCAACATAAACATCATCTGTTCCATTTGCGACAGTTGCAAGTGGATAAATATTGTTTTGTGGATTATCATAAAGGACAACACCAGGTGCATTTTTTAAGATATTTTTTACCTCATCTAAATCAAAATCATTTTCAAATTCTATATTAATAGATTCTCCATGGCAATTTTCAACTGGTACTCTAACGGTTGTTGCTGTTATTCTAATGTCTTGTTTTCCTAAAATTTTTCTTGTTTCATTAATCATTTTATGTTCTTCTTTGGTATAACCGTCATCCATAAATACATCGATATGAGGTAAGCAATTATTATATATTTGGTGTGGGAATTTTTTTAAGTTTTCATTAGATGCTTTATTAAGCAAATCTTCTAATCCATTTTTTCCAGCACCTGAAACTGCTTGATATGTTGAATATACAATTCTTTTTATTTTATATTTATTATCAAGTGGTTTTAAGCAAACTACTGCTTGAATTGTAGAGCAATTTGGGTTTGCGATAATTCCGTGATTTAATTTTATATCTTCAGGATTTACCTCAGGTACAACCAATGGAACATTATTATCCATTCTAAATGCACTACTATTATCAATTACAATACATCCTTTACTTGCAGCAATTGGTGAGAATTTTTTTGAGGTATCTCCACCTGCTGAGAATATTGCAAAGTCAAAGCCTTCATCAAATGAGTTTTCTGTTAGTTCTTGGGCTATGTATTCTTTTCCTAAGAATTTTATTTTTGTACCTGCTGATTTTTTTGAGCAAAATAGTTTGTATTCAAAATTTGGCAAGTTTTTTTCTTCTAGTATTTTTAAGGCCGTTCTTCCAACTAAGCCTGTTGCACCTACTATGGCTAGTTTATAGGTTTTATTCATATTTTTTCTCCTTTCGATTAAAGAGATTTTTCTTTAGATATTATATGTTAAATGTATGGATTTTGTCAATGAAGATATAAAGGTTTTAAAAAATATTTGAGATAAAGTGAAAGTGACATAACATTTGCTTTTTTATGTATTTTGTGCTATAATTTGGAACATATTAAAAGAGATAATATTAAAAGGAGAAAAATAATGTTTACAGATTACACAAAAATAATAATAAAAGCTGGAAACGGAGGAAATGGAGCAATATCATTTAGAAGAGAAAAATATGTAGCTGCAGGAGGGCCAGACGGAGGAGATGGAGGAAAAGGCGGAGACGTATATTTCAAAGTTGACAAAGATAAAAATACATTAATAGATTTTAGATACAACAAAAAATTTAAAGCTACAAATGGGGAAAACGGAAGCGGAGCTAGATGTACAGGAAAATCTGGAAATGATATTTATATTGGAGTTCCAATAGGTACAATAATAAAAGATGTAGAAACAGGAAAAATAATAGCAGACTTATCAAATCCTGAACAAGTAGAATGCGTATTAAAAGGTGGAAGAGGTGGAAGAGGAAATCAACACTTTGCAACACCAACAAGACAAGTTCCAAGATTTTCGGAAGATGGAGAACCAGGTCAAGAAAAAGAGGTAATATTAGAACTAAAATTATTAGCTGATGTAGGTTTACTTGGATTCCCAAATGTAGGAAAATCAACATTTTTAAGTACAGTAACAGATGCAAGACCTAAAATTGCAAACTATCAATTTACAACATTAGAGCCAAATTTAGGAGTAGTAAAAGCAAAAGATGGTTCAAGTTTTGTAATAGCAGATATTCCAGGAATAATAGAAGGAGCAAGTCAAGGAGTTGGTCTAGGATTACAATTTTTACGTCACATAGAAAGAACGAGATTACTTTTGCATGTAATAGATATTTCGGGAATGGAAGGAAGAAATCCAAAAGATGATTTCAGAATTATAAATGAAGAATTAAAACAATATAGTGAAAAACTAGCATCAAGAAAACAAATTATAGTTGCAAGTAAAGCAGATGTTGCAAATGATGAACTATATCAAGAATTAAAAGAATTAGCAAAAGAAAATAATATGGATATATTTAAAATATCAAGCAGTACAGGAGAAGGAGTTAAAGAACTTCTAGATTATGTATCAAAAACATTAAAAACATTACCAAAAGAAGAGCTATATGAAACAGAAGAAAAAATGGTATATACATTAGATGACAAAAAAGATGAATTTACAGTTACAAGAAATAATAATGAATTTGAGGTCAAAGGCGAAGCAGTTGATAGATTAATTAGAAGAATAAATATAGATGATAATGAATCTATGTATTATTTACACAAAAATCTAGTAAACCTTGGAGTAGAAGCAGAGCTTAAAAGGCAAGGAATTAAAGAAGGCGATATTGTTAAAATTTCAGATTACGAGCTTGAATGGTATGAATAGAAGGAGCAAGACAAAATGTTACCAATGGAAATAGAAAGAAAATTTACTATAAATTATTTGCCAGATAATATAAAAAGTGTAACAAAAATAACACAAAAACACATTTTTAAGGATATGGTGTGTTCGATTAGAGTTAGAAGAAGTATAAATATGTATACAGGAGAAAAAATATTTACACATACAATAAAGGCAAGAACAGAAAATTTAGAAAAATATTCAATTTGTGAATTAGAGAAAAATATAACAGAAGAAGAATATATTAAATCAAGACCGTTTAGGGGAAGTAGAACAATTCAAAAATATAGATGTGTTGTTCCAATTCAAGATGGCTTAAAGGTTGAGATTGATGTATTTGAGGGATGGCTTAAAGGCTTAATTATTGCTGAGGTTGAGTTTAAAAGTTCTAAACAAGCAGAAGAATTTAAAATGCCAAATTGGTTTGGTGGACCATTGGAAAGTAGAGCTTTTTCCAATAGAGCTTTATCTACTAAAAGCAGACACGAAGTTGTTGGTATGATAGGTAGAGAACAATTTAATGTTAATAAGAGAATTTTAAATTATTTGCAGAAAAGAGTTTTAAAAAATAGAATATAGTAAAAAAAGACACGTAAATTTTAGTTTATGTGTCTTTTTTAATGTATAGTTTAAAGTTATTCTTTTGATTTAGAGATTGCTATATAATATCTAATATCAAAATAACTAACATCTTCAGGCAAAGCTTCTTTAATAGGTTTAAGTTTTTCGATACCGATATCATTAATAGCTTTTTCTATTTCAGTTTTAAATTCTGTATGAACATATTTAGTAAGATCCAAATCCATACCTTTTTCCAAACAATCAATTAAATGATTTTCAATACTAATTCTAGTAAGTCCTCTTTCACTTGCAATATCTTCGATAGACATTCCGTTTGTATACATTTCATAAGTTATAAGCCTTGTATCTTGTTTTTGAGTTTTAGTTTTTTGTGGTTTAGCTAAATTAGAAACTTTTATATTGTTTTTTGAAACATAATCTGAAATAGTTTCTATAAATCTATTCCCATATTTAACAAGTTTATTTAATCCAACTCCCTCAATTTTAAGCATACTTTCCGCATCTGTTGGATAGAATGTGGACATCTGTTTCAAACTTGCATCAGAAAAGATAATAAATGGAGCTACATTAGATTCATTTGCAACCTTCATCCTTAAATCATTTAAAAGAGTAAATAAATTTTCATCAACTTTAGTTTCTATAGTAGATTCTTTAGATTTAGTAACTAAAGGTCTATTTTCAGATTTGTTTAATTTTAATTTAGTAGAAACTTTAGCACCATTAAATAAAACATCATTTGACATTGGTGTAAGCATTAAAACAGGATATTTATCTCCAATACTTTTAATATATCCTTCTGTAATTAAATAAGAAATCAAATCTCGCAAGGTATCTTTAGAATAATCCTTCATAATACCATAAGTAGATAGGTTATCAAATCCTAAACTTAAAATTCTAGAACCCTTAGAGCCTCTTAAAACATCAACAACCATACTACTTCCGAATCGTTCGTTCATTCTTTTTATACAAGAAAGGATTTTTTGCGTTTCAGATGTAATATCAGTAAATTCACTAGTATCTAGGCAATTGCTACAATTAGCGCAATTATCAAAAGTAGTCTTTTCACCAAAATATTCTAAAATATATTTTCTTAAACATTTATCCGTATTACAGTAGTTTACCATATCATTTAATTTTTCATATTCCTGATAATGAGCATTTTCTGACGGAATAGATTCTATTAATAGTTTATTTGTAATAATATCACTTCTACTAAAAAGCAAGATACAATCAGCATTTTCACCATCACGTCCACTACGACCTGCTTCTTGATAATAACTTTCTAAGTCTTTAGGCATATTGTAATGAATAACATATCTGATATTTGATTTATCAATCCCCATTCCAAAAGCATTTGTTGCAATCATTATTTTAGTTCTATCAAATGTAAAATCTTCTTGTGATAATCTTCTTTGTTTTTCAGTCATACCACCATGATATTTTGAAACAGAAAGACCTAAATCGGATAATTTATCAAAAACAGTATCAACATTTTTTCTAGTTAAACAATAAATAATACCAGCCTCATTTTTGTGCTCATCTAAATAAGTTTCTATAAAATCGAATTTATCGAGAGGAGTTTCTACAGAAAATTTAAGATTTTTTCTGTCAAAACCAGTTGTTAAACAATATGGATTTTCTAGATGAAGCAAATTTACTATATCATTTTTTACAAGTTCGGTTGCAGTTGCGGTAAACGCAGAAACAATAGGACGTTTTTTTAGATTTAGAATCATATTTGCAATTTCACAATAACTTGGTCTAAAATCATGTCCCCATTGAGAGACACAGTGTGCTTCATCTATTGTAATCATTGAAATATTTATTTTATTTAGTAAATTCAAAAATGTGTCTGAATTTAACCTTTCCGGTGCAACATATATAATTTTGTAAACATTATGAATTATATTTTCAATTGTTTGTTCATAATTATTATATGAAAGTGTACTATTTATAAAGGTTGCTGGAATTCCTATTTCATTTAATGAATCAACTTGATCTTTCATTAAAGAAATTAAAGGAGAAATTACAATAGTAATGCCATCTAAAATCATTGCAGGAACTTGGTAACAAACAGACTTACCAGCACCTGTTGGCATAATTCCCAAAACATCTTCCTTACTTAAAATGTGATCGATTAATTCTTCTTGCCCTGGTCTAAAATTTTCATAACCAAAGTATTTTTTTAGTATATTTTGTGCTTCGTTCAATATTTCAACCTCTTTTCGTTTATTTATAAAGGAATTATAGCATCTTTAAAATGAAAAAACAATTGAAATTTGTCGAATGAAAAATTTTTTCTGATTGGGGACGGTTCTTTTTCGGAAAAAGAACCGTCCCCAATCAGAAAAAAATGTTGAATTTAAAATGATAAATATGATATAATTCTAATATAAAAATATATTTCGAAAGGAAGTAAAAAAATGATAAACGAAATCAAACATCCACTAATCGAACACAAACTAACAATACTAAGAGATAAAAGAACAGGAACAAAAGAATTTAGAGAACTTGCGAGTGAAATTGCAACAATTTTATGTTATGAAGCAATGAAAGACGCAAAACTAGAAGAAGTAGAAATAGAAACACCTTTACAAAAAATAAAAACAGGAAAAATAGATGAAAACAAATATGCATTTGTACCAATTTTAAGAGCAGGAATGGGAATGACAGAAGGAATAGAAAATTTAATACCAAATGCAAAAATAGGAGTTGTAGGATTATATAGAAATGAAGAAACTTTAAAACCAGTAAAATATTACTATAAAGTTCCAAAAGATATAGCAAATAGAACAGTAATATTATTAGATCCAATGCTTGCAACAGGAGGCTCTGCAATTGATGCAATATCTATGCTTAAGGAAGATGGAGTTAAAAATATAAAATTCTTATGTATAATTGCTGCTCCAGAAGGAATAAAAAAGTTAGAAGAAACATATCCTGATGTAGAAGTGTATTGTGCTAAGATTGATGAAAAATTGAATGAAAACGGATATATTTTACCTGGTCTTGGTGATGCAGGTGATAGAATATTTGGAACAAAATAGTAATTTTTTCTGATTGGGGACGGTTCTTTTTCGGAAAAAGAACCGTCCCCAATCAGAAAAGAAGGGAGAAAATATGAAAGTATTACTAATAAATGGAGGTCCACATAAAGATGGATGTACAAACTTAGCGTTAGAAGAGGTGGCAAAAACACTAAATAAAGAAAACATAGAAACGGAAATAATATGGCTAGAAAACAAACCAATAGGAGGATGTATTGCGTGCAACCAGTGTTTACAAACAGACAATAGATGTTTTATGAAAGACAAAGTAAATGAATTCTTGGACAAAGCAGAAACAGCAGATGGATTTGTATTTGGAAGTCCTGTGCATTTTGCGGCAGCATCAGGAACAATTACATCATTTTTGGATAGAGCCTTTTACGGAAGAGGAAAAATGTTTGCTGGAAAATTATGTGCATCAGTTGTAAGTTGCAGAAGAGGAGGAGCAACAGCAGCTTTTGATCAATTAAATAAATATGCTTTAATGAGTAATATGTTTGTTGTTGGAAGTTCATATTGGAACCAAATTCACGGAACAAATAAAGAAGAAGCGGCTCAAGATTTAGAGGGATTACAGACTATGAGAAATCTTGGAATGAATATGGCATATATGCTTAAGTGTATAAAAGCTGGAACTGATGTTGGAATTAAAAAGCCTAAATATGAAAGTGGAAATAAGACTAATTTTATAAGATAAAAGTAACATCCAAAAAATAAACTTCATAATATATAAAAAAATTATGAGGTGAAAAGATGGCAAAAATAATAGTTTTTAATAATGATACAAATAGAATGGAAACCTACACAAGGTCTGAAACTTCTGCAATGCCATACAACACAAATAGAACATTAACAGTGAAAGAATTTAGAGGTTCAAGTAAATCAAATATTTTATGGACAACAAAAAGGACGATGCAAAGTTGGAATAGCCAAAGGTATATTTGGGGAGGACCAATACCAGTGGGATTTGCATTTAAAAGACCTTATGAAGGGGGACATGGAACACAAAGCCAACACTATGCAGGAGTTGCATTTGATGTAGGGCAAACTTTATCAGCTAATAGAAGAAGAGCTTTATGGAATAGTGCAAATTTATCAGGAGTTTGGAGCTATGTTGAGCCAATTAGTTCAACTCCAACTTGGGTGCATTGGGATAAAAGGTTTGGAACTCCAGCTTGCTCAAGTGGTGGATTTCCTTTAGTAAAAAGAGGAAGTATAAGTAATTATGTTCTTATTGCACAAGATGACTTAAATACCTTAGGATTTTCAACTGGTGGTTTAGATGGAATCTTTGGAGCTAAAACTCAGGAAGCTGTAAGAAGTTATCAGAGAAAAGTTGGTTTATCTGTTGATGGAATTGTTGGATGCAATACATGGAGAGCACTTCAAGAAGCGGTTGTTGGAACTGGGGCTACAAGTACAACAGTAAATTAAAGAAACAAGGTAATATTTGATTTAATTTCAAATTTACCTTGTTTTTATTTTATATGTTTTTATTTTTTAACTCAAAGCTTTTTCTGTTTAAATATTCTAAAATTTTACTATCATGTTCAAACCTAAAAATTAATTTATAACTGACAAGTTTTTGAGCTTTAACTTTAAATCTTTTATTGATTTCGTTAATACCATATTTACCATCACCAATAATAGGCAAACCAATGTGAGCTAAATGGGCACGTATTTGATGTGTCCTACCTGTTTCAATTTCTATATCTAAAAGAGAAGTGTTATTATCAAAACTTTCTATTAAAGAATAAGAAGTGATGATTTTTTGATACCCTTTTTTGGGAACATCAGAAATATAAACAAAAGATTTAGAACTATCTTTAAAAAGATAAGAAATTAATCTTTCATTTTTCTTTTGAGGAATACCATACACAAGAGCTAAGTAGTGCTTTTCTATTTCATGATGTTTAAACTTATCTAGTAAAATCTCTAAAGCTTGTGTATTTTTAGCAAACAAAATTAAACCAGAAGTATTCCTATCTAATCGATGACAAGGCATAGGCTTAAATTCACAAGAAGAGTATAATTTGTGGACAACTTCTGTTAAACTATCTTGACCTGTAACTTCTATATTAGAAGGTTTATTAATCAACAAAATATTATTATCTTCATATATAATATCTAAATTTAATTTATTTTCTAATAAATAGTCTGGAATATAAACTAGAATTTCATCATTTTCAAAAACAGTAACATTTTCAGAAACTCTTTTACCATTTATTTTAATATCCTTTTTTCTTAAGGTTTTGTAAAATAAATTATTTGAAAGAGTACTAATATTGTCTTTTAAAAACTTATCTAATTTTTTATTATCATATTTTTTATTTACAACTAATTTTTTCATAAATACAATTATAAACCATAGATCGTCAAATATCAATACAAGTATAATAAATTCCTTTTTGGAAATAATAACAAAAGATATTATTGTTAAAAAAGGAGGATAATGGTGATTAATAAGGTAGAAATTAGTGGAGTAAATACCTCAAGGTTACCTGTATTAACAGCAAGCGAAAAAGAAGAATTAATAAAAAAAATAAAAAATGGAGATGAAGAAGCAAGACAAACTTTTATAAATGGAAATTTAAGACTAGTTTTATCAGTTATACAACGATTTAGAGGAAGAGGTGAATCTGCAGACGATTTATTTCAAGTTGGATGTGTGGGACTAATAAAAGCAATAGATAATTTTGACATAACACAAGGCGTACAGTTTTCAACTTATGCTGTACCGATGATAATTCGGAGAAGTTAAAAGATATCTAAGGGATAATAATAGTATAAGAGTAAGTAGATCAACAAGAGATTTGGCTTATAAAATTATTCAGTATAAAGAAAAATATAATAAGGAACACTCTAGAGAACCAACTATTGAAGAAATAGCGAAAGAATTAGATGTAAAAAAAGAAGATATTGCATTTAGTTTAGATGCAATTCAAGACCCTGTATCACTTCAAGAACCTGTATACAATAATGATGGGGGAGATAATTTGTATGTAATGGATCAAGTAAAAGATAAAAAAAATACAGATGAATCTTGGACAGAAAATTTAGCAATTATGCAGGCTATGAAAAAACTAACTAATAAAGAAAGAGAAATAATAGTAAAAAGGTTTTTTGATGGGAGAACACAAATGGAAGTTGCAGATGAGATTGGAATATCACAAGCACAGGTTTCAAGATTAGAAAAAAGTGCGATAAACCACATAAAAAGATTATATAATTAATGTAACATTTTTTATCCTTCAGAATATAATATTTTGAAGGAGTACATATATGCAAAATAATGGAATGGATTTTAGAAGGAAGGAAGTTATTAATATAACAGATGGAAAAAGGCTTCGGATATGTCCAAGATGTATGTGCAGATTTAGAAACTGGAAAGATAACTTCTATAATAGTACCTGGTGGAACAAACAAAATATTAAACTTTTTTTCATCTAATAATGATATTATAATAGAATGGAAAAAAATAAAATGTATAGGCGAAGATTTGATTTTGGTTGAAATATAAATAGTTACAGAGCTGGAAGAAAATTACAGTGAAAAAATAATAAAAAAAGTTTAAAAAAAGTGTTGACAAATGTCGAATAAGATGTTAATATAAGAACGTACCACGCAGGAGGACATAATAAGTTGAAATAAAGATAAAAACTTATGTTAGTAATGAGAGACAAACCTGAATATTAAAGCAAAAATTACTAATTTTTTTATGCCCAAAAACAGAAAAAAATCAAGCAAAAAAATAAAATAAAAAAAATTAAAAAAATGCTTGACAAACAAAAATGAGCGTAGTATAATAGCAAATGTCCTCGAGAGAGGAACACAACAAAGTACATTGAAAAGTAAACAATAAAATCCTTTAGAGAAGAAACCAAAACGGTTATTTTATATACCTAAATATAAAGTACCAAAAAAGTAAATTCTTTTAAAGAAAAGCGAAAAAGCTTTTATTAAAAGTCAAAGATTAAATATCTTAAATTTGATTATATAATAGTAACGAAAGTTACAAAAATATAAAACCAAAAACAAGAGAGTTTGATCCTGGCTCAGGATAAACGCTGGCGGCGCACATAAGACATGCAAGTCGAACGGAAGTCGTTATAAAAAGGATTGAAGATTTATCTGATTGAGATTTTATAACAATGGCTTTAGTGGCGGACTGGTGAGTAACGCGTGAGCAACCTGCCTACTAGAGGGGAATAACAGTGAGAAATCATTGCTAATACCGCATATGCCATGAACATCACATGATGAAAATGGGAAAAGAGTAATCTGCTAGTAGATGGGCTCGCGTCTGATTAGATAGTTGGTGGGGTAACGGCCTACCAAGTCGACGATCAGTAGCCGGACTGAGAGGTTGAACGGCCACATTGGGACTGAGATACGGCCCAGACTCCTACGGGAGGCAGCAGTCGGGAATATTGCGCAATGGAGGAAACTCTGACGCAGTGACGCCGCGTATAGGAAGAAGGTTTTCGGATTGTAAACTATTGTCGTTAGGGAAGATAAAAGACAGTACCTAAGGAGGAAGCTCCGGCTAACTACGTGCCAGCAGCCGCGGTAATACGTAGGGAGCAAGCGTT
>ERZ857693.187-NODE-187-length-92567-cov-6.399213_pt1 | contig 92567 bp, 86 predicted proteins | sample MGYA00519765_ERZ857693 | MGnify/ENA primary metagenome ERZ857693 (study PRJEB31778, sample SAMEA3449354) | human gut metagenome | biome: human gut; feature: human-associated habitat; material: faeces | place: United Kingdom | collected 2010/2012 ... | reverse complement strand
TGGCAAAATCGGGAATGAATCCAAAGACGCTGCAGTACCTCATGGGGCATTCGGACATCGGCGTTACCATGAACACATACACCCATTTGGGGTTGGAGGATGCGAAAGACGAGATGATTCGTATGGAGGAACTGAACGCTGCCAAGAAGGAATTGGAAAAGACCATTGGGGAGAAGCCTGTGACTCAGAAGATGTTCAAAGTAGTATAGAAAGAATTTTGATATGAAAGGGTAGTTGCTTGGATTGAATCCGAGCAACTGCCCTTTCTACGTTATGTGGCTGTTTTTATTGTGACGTGGGAGAAATTGTGGTAAACTGATGAAAGATTAAAAGGCTGGAGTAATGGAGGTGTGAATTATTGAAAAAATCTTTGTATAGACAGGTAATGTTTGTGTTATTAATGATTTGTCTCATGCTACTTATAGCAATTGCAATTAAAATAGAGGTTTTTAAGGGACTTAGTACATGTGTTGTATTTAAAACGATAGTATCAATTATGAAGAATTCGTATGTCAGCAGCATCTTATGTAGTATTTTAGCGGTTTTGATTATTTATATTACTCAGGTCTATCATAGTAAAAAGATGCTGAAGAAGGATTTTAGATGTAATGAGATTATAGAAGATGTTTATGATGGAATAGAAATATATTGTAAGTTGAAGGACGAAATCCCTGAAAAAGTGGAAAGAATGCCGGATGAAGATGTGCTTGATAAGAGAAGAAGAGAGTCATTGATGTTCTATGAATTTTATAAAAAGAATAGTGGTGATGTGGATATAATCACTTTGAGTTTGTCTTATGAAAATAATGATCTTCTTATTGATTCAGTACAGTCTTGTTTTCTTATTAATCTAAATTTTAAGCTGCTTAGTATTGTGAATAATATAAAAAATAGATTGCCAAATTTGAGGAAAAATTATCCGGAAATCAAGGAATTATACAAAAAATATGAATTGGAGAAAAATGAAAAGGAACTAAACGATTTAGGAAATAGGTTATCTACTTATTTTATAGATTTGCGTTTTATGGCTATGTATTGGAATGAACTGTTAGATTATTTAGGTTATGATCCAACTTATATAAAAATGTTTATTAAAATTTATAATTCAAAATATGATACTATGGAAGATATCAAGCAACCTGCAGAAGTGCGTAATTTGAGAGCCAAAGAAGTTGATAAAGCAGTCAGAAAAGCTATATGGCAGTATAAGATAAAACACTTTTGGGATAAATAAAATCTTAGCGGTAGTAAAACACCCCGATTTTTACTACCATTTTACTACTACAGCCTGCCGTAACTTGCTCCATTTTGCCCTGTTTCGGGAAAACTGTGACAGAGTAGATGCTGTTACACCCTAAAAACAGGCGAGATAAATCGGAGCAAATCGGTGCAGGACAGCGCATTTTAGGAGGAATTACATTTTGATAAAAGTATTATTTATTTGCCATGGCAATATTTTAACCAATTTCAAAATTTCCTATAAAATCAAGAATTGTAGAGGGTAAATGAGAAAATTTACCACAGATTTACCCCTTTTAGTGTTAAACAAAGACCCAAACTCGTAAAAATGAAACACCCTATGGAATAAATCCATAAGGTGTTTTTAAGAGCAGGTATTTTAATTTGAATATTTATTCTTAATAACATACTTAAATAATATATTTTTATAATAAATAATTTCTTTTTTCGATTTTTAATATTGATTTTCAGACTGTTGATTATCGACATAACCAATAATGTTCACTGTATCATCACATTGCAAAAAAGTTAGTAAGGTATTATTAGATAAATCTAAATCTGTTAAATTATTATAGTTACAACTTAAACTGTTTAATTTAGTATTTTGTGATAAGTCTAAGGTTGTTAACTGATTGTTTTGACAATCTAAAAGTTTTAATTCTATATTTTTAGATACGTCTAATACACCTAATTGATTCCCATAACAACTTACTTCTGTCAAAAATATGTTATTAGATAAATTTAATTGACTTAATTGATTATCACCACACCATAAATTGGTTAAATGTAAGTTGTTTGAGAGGTCTAGTTCTTTTAAATTATTTGTACCACAACGTAAATCTTCTAAAATTGTATTTTTAGATACATCGAGTTTAGTCAATTGATTTTGGTAGCACTGTAATTCGGATAAATTAATATTATTTGATAAATCCAATTCTCTGAATTCATTTCCATTACATAGTAACATTTTAAGAGCTTTATTGTTTGATAAATCCAAATTATTCAAATTATTGTAGCAGCAAGATAATTCTATAAGTAAGGTATTATTAGATAAATCTAAACCTGTTATTTCATTATCATCGCATCCTAATGAATGCAATTGAGGGTTATATGATACATTTAGATAAGACAGGTTATTACCACCACATTGTAAATCTTTTAATAAAGTATTTTGCGATATGTCTAAAGTTGTCAAATTGTTGCCAAGACAATCGATTGTTGTAAGTGATATACAATTATGAAGATTAAGATTTGTTAATTGATTATAATAACAACATAACTCTGTCATATTAGTACAATTTTCAAGATTTAGATTTATTAATTTATTCGTATTACAATTTAACTCCTGTAAGGAAGTACTATTTGATAAATCTAAAGTAGTTAACATATTTTCGTGGCAGATTAGCCATTTTAATTGGGATTTATTTGCTGTTGATAATTCAAGTTTATTCAGTTGATTTTGTTCAACATCTAAAAGTTGAAGAGTTGCGTTACTGGAAAGTTTCACCTCTGTAAGTTGGTTACGTGGGCAAGTTAAAGAGTGAAGAGATGATAAGGCTGTCAAATCCAAAGTGCCAGTTATATTCTTTTCATCCCAATAAATTGAAACTAATTTTCCCTCATACCATAGATATTCATTTTCGTTATAAATATCTTCACTTACCGTTGCACCTTTCACTCTTTGTTCTTCAATTATTTTTTTTAGAGATTCTATATCATCAGTGCTATTTTTATCTTCTTGAGGAGAAGTAGTAGTTTGTTCTACATTAGTAGTTGGTGTTTCTGCTGGCTTTGTAGTTGGTTGCTCTGTAGGTTTCACAGTTGGTTTTATAGTTTGTTTTTTCTTTACTGTAATCTTACATTTATATTTTTTCTTTCTAACTTTAGCTGTAATTGTAACCTTGCCTGCTTTTTTACCTTTTACTTTCCCTTTCTTACTGACAGTTGCAATTTTTTTGTTGGAAGTAGTCCATTTAACTTTTTTCTTATTATTTTTCAATTTTAATGTAACTGTTTTTCCAACATAAATAGTTGTTTTGGTTTTACTTAGTTTCACTTTGCTTGCGGCATTTATATTTGTAGTAGGAAGCATAGAAAAAGATAATACTACTGCAAATATTAATGCTAATAATTTTTTTGTTGTTTTCATAATATACCTCCTGTTTAAAAATTATTTCTATATGATTTTATCAAAATTTGTAATTATTAGCAAGACAAACGCAATACATATGTACATATAATTGGTTCGCTGAAAAAGTGTATTTTTTGTAATACGATTATCATATAGGAGGTACGGAACATGACAATTCAAATAAAATCTGATAGAAAAGAAACAGAGAATAAAACAATACGATTTCCTGTAGATATGATTTCACGAATCGAGGAAGTGATGAGAGAAAAAGATGTTTCATTTACTGGATTTGTCTTACAAGCGTGTGAGTATGTATTGGATGAGTTAGACAATGATAAAAAAATCTCCTCATAATAGAAGATGCCTTATTTTAAGGTAATAAAAAAGGATGCTCTAAATTAATAGAAGCATCCTTTTTATATTGCTTTAAAAGATATATTTTTTTCTTAATGTTTTCATCTGAAACCTCTTGGGGATTTGATAGAATGTATTCAAAAATTTCGTTGATAAGTTTTGATATTATATTGGCATATTCATTATTGGATGATTTTAAGGAATCAAATCCTAGAAGATAATCAGAAGATACTCCCAATGCAAGAGCAACAGCAACAAGAGTGTCAACGCTTGGTACTCTCATATTAGAAGAATAGAAGTTTGTAGATTCAGATAAGGTACTTTGAGGTAATATATAGCCATTACATAATAGTTTTTCTTTATTAGGGCTGTTGTTCAATAAAATTGGAATATCTTTTTTTCGTAAATTATATTCTTCAAGTAATTTATAAAAACGTATAATAAAATTTCGTTGCCAAGGGTGTTGTAGCTCTCTTATTGCTTTCTTTTCCATACTGTCTAAACTGTTAAAATAACGTGATGATTTCATTTTTTTTGTCTCCTTTTTTCGAATTTTTTTTAGAATTTTTAGAAAATTTCTATATATATATCTAAAATTCGAAATTCGACATTCAGAATTTGTCACATTTCAAAGGATAAAAATGCTATAGTTGCGGCAGAGTATGAGCCGAGTGTACATAGGTTTGTATTCGCCGTACGGTAAGAAAAAGTTGATTAAAGTTGGGTATTTATTTAAACGAATATCCAAAGAAAAGTTATTAATTTTTAAAGGAGAAAATTTATGAGCAATATTTTGAAATTAGTAAAAGTTGACACTGAAAAAATGATGGAAGAAGGTACAGTGCTTCTCATAGGAAAACCTAGAATATTTGAAAAATATGAGGATGGTGTAAAGACAGGTCCTGGAGGGTTGTCATATCCTTGTTTATTTCAGGGACTGGATTTTGAAAAGATGTCCGTAAAAGTTTCAGGAGCAATAGAACCACAAGTAAAATATAAAGATGAGCCTATACCAGTTACATTTCAAGGGTTAGAGGGCAAATTATGGCAAGACTTTAAAAATGGTGGAGAAGTGAAACTTTCTTTAACAGCAAAGAGTATTATGCCAGTTAATGAAAAGGCACGTCTTAAAATGAGTGCTGGAGGTAAAGAATGAAAGAAATAAAACTAAAATCACACCAATTTGCGTGGGTAAAATATTTAATATGTTTATGGTATGTAAGCACAATTGTTTTTGTTATTCTTTTTGTTAATCTAAAAAATAAGTGGTTATTACTTGGAATTGTTGCAATGATAATTATTGGTATTTTTTATAAGGTTGTATTTCAAAAGAAAATTCGTACTATTAAGAACATTTCGAATATGATTGAAGAATTCATCAATAAGAATAATCTTTGTCAGTTTCATTACGAAGTTAAACATACTTTATTTGGCGAGAAAGAAGTGAAAGTTTTAGACTATTATCCACAAATAACGTACAAGAGTAACATAAGCAGTAATGTATTTAGGCTTAGGTTTAGATTAGATGGAAGTTCAATAGCTCAAAAATTCAGAGATTTGGAACAACCTTTATCAGATATGTTTTGTACAATTAGCACAGATATAATAGAAACAAGGGGTTATATTACATATTGCTTTGAATTGGAGCAACAGGAACAAATGATGATTGAATCAGAAAATGATATTTTGCTTTCAGGAAAAAGTGAGATTGTTTTTTCAAAAGATATAGTATGGGATTGGAAGAAAACTCCACATCTTTTGCTTACAGGAACAACAGGTTCGGGAAAAACTGTATTATGTCAGTATATTATTACGTGTTTAATTAATCAGGGAGTAAGAGTGATTTATCTTGACCCTAAAAATGATGACGATATGAGACTTTTTGCACAAAGTAAGCCAGCCTTAACTTATGCAACAAAAGAAAATGAAATTGCAAAATTGGTTAGGGAAACAGAGGAAGAAGTGCGTTCAAGAGAGAAAGAACTGAAAAATATAGGAATCGAAGAGGCAGAATTTAACCCAGTATTTCTAATGTTTGATGAATTAATTGCTTTTTCAAAAACTGCAAGCAAAAAGACTTATGAGGAAACAGCGAAACGTCTTGCAACCATAGTTGTTACAGGTAGAAGTAAGCGAATTTATGCAGGAATGATTTTACAAAGACCTGATACAAGTTTTGTGGAGGGTGCAATACGTGATAATTTATGTTGTAGAATTTGTATGGGAAAAATGAGTGATACTGCTTATAAAATGTCTTTTGGTACAGATTTTGCACATATAAGAAATTATCGAAATGAGATTGGAGCAGGGTTGATTTATCGACAGGGAGTAGACACCAAACCAAGGGAATTTATTGCTCCTTTTATTAAACAAGGAGTATTGAGCAGATAAGTTGTAGAGGTGGATGGCAATATTTCGGAGAAAGGAAGCGGAGCGTTGCCATCCACATCCCCTAGGGTGTCACTACGACACACCCTAGGGGACAATGTTCAATGTACAAGAGGAGATAATGGAGAAAAAAAGAACAAGGAATTACGCAACGGTAATTTATCCAGAATCAGCGGTAGAAAATTGGAAGGTAATTCTACAGGAACAATGTGTTCCTGCATTAATATCTCCAATTCATAACAAAGACATAAATTCTGATGGAGAGTTAAAGAAAGAACATTATCACGTAATAATAATGTTTGATGGTCCAAAGACTAAGGAACAGGCACAAGAAATATTTGATTTAATTGGTGGTGTTGGTTCAGAACCAATTAAAAGTGTACGTGCTTATGCCAGATACCTGTGTCATTTAGATAATCCTGATAAAACACATTATAAAATTGATGATGTGCAGGCCTTGTCAGGAGCAGATTATAATACAATGATTAGTCTTGCAAGTGATAAATATTCAGCCATAGGGGAAATGATAGATTTTTGCATTCAGAATTGTATTGAAAGTTATGCACAACTCTTACTATATGCAAAAGATAATCGTAAGGATTGGTTTCGGGTTCTATGTGATAATGGAACAGTAACTATGGTACAGTTTTTAAAATCAAGATACTGGGAAATACATAAATATAATACAGGAGGAATGTAATGGAGAAACAGGAATATCAAAAAGTAATTATACCTGTATGGGAAAGATATATGCTGACAATTACAGAGGCTTCTAATTATTACCATATAGGAGAGAACAAACTGCGAATGATTGCAGAGGAGCATATAAAGGAGAATTTTATTATTATGAATGGCAATCGTGTACTATTCAAGCGACAAAAGTTTGAAAAATTTTTAGACAACGCAACAGTTGTATAAAATATGACGTTGTATAAAGGATGATTTTTCATAGAAAGAGACCGTAATTTGTGTTATTATACTATCACGAGTTTGGGTCTCTTTTTTGAAAGGAGAATAAACTATGAGTGAGAAAAGAAGAGATAAAAGAAATAGAATTTTACATAATGGTGAGACCCAAAGAAAAGACGGACGTTATCGTTTTAAATACATTAATACAGATGGAAAAGAAAAGTGTGTTTACAGTTGGAGACTAGACCACAATGACCCATATCCAAAAGGAAAGAGAAAAGACCTATCTTTAAGGGAGAAAGAAAAGCAGATAGAACAGGATATTTTTAATAAGATTGTATCAAATGGAGGAAACTATACTGTACTTACTTTGGTAGAAAAATATGTGTCCTTAAAAACAGGTGTAAGACATAATACAGAAGCAGGATATAAGACGGTTATTAATATCCTGAAAAAGGACCCTTTTGGAAGTGTAAGAATTGATAAAGTGAAATTATCTGACGCAAAGGCTTGGCTTATAAAATTGCAACAAATAGATGGCAGAGGATATAGTTCAATTCATTCCATAAGAGGTGTGTTAAGACCAGCATTTCAAATGGCAGAGAATGATGATTTAATCAGAAAGAATCCTTTTCAGTTTGAATTAGTTTCAGTTGTAGTAAACGATAGTGTTACAAGAGAAGCAATAACCAGAAAACAACAAAGAGAATATTTACGTTTTATTAAAGAGGACAAGCATTTTTGTAAATACTATGAGGCAATATATATATTGTTTTATACAGGGTTACGAATTTCTGAATTTTGTGGACTTACGTTTGAAGATATTGAATTTGACAAAAAGCGTATTAGAGTGAATCATCAGTTACAACGTACAAGTAAAATGCAATATATTATACAAGTTCCCAAAACGGAAAAAGGTGTGCGATATGTACCAATGACAGATGAAGTGGAACAATGTTTTCATAAAATAATAGATAATCGTATTACCCCAGTAAAAGAACCTGTTGTAGATGGTCATACAGGATTTCTATTTTTGGATAAAAACGATATGCCTATGGTGGCATTGCATTGGGAAAAATATATGCAACACATTAGAGAAAAATATAATCGTATATATAGAATGCAGTTGCCTAAAATTACACCTCACGTATGCAGACATACTTTTTGTTCAAATATGGCTAAAAGTGGAATGAATCCAAAAACATTACAATACATAATGGGACATTCAGATATAAGTGTTACATTAAATACTTACACTCACATTGGATTTGATGATGTAAAAGATGAAATGAAACGTATTGCAAGTGAATAAAAGCAAAGGGTAAAACGAAAAAAGTTACCCCTTAATTTACCACTTTTGCAAACAAAAATATAAGAAAATACGTGAAGATTTAAAAAGATATGCTTGAAATCAACAGAAACAAAAAGGGGAGAAACCCTTGAATTTATAGGAAAGATGGAGTTTTAAAGATATGATAAAAATACTTTTTGTGTGCCACGGCAACATCTGCCGCTCAACAATGGCACAATACGTCCTTCAGGGCATGCTAGAAAAAGAAAATAAATCAGCTGATTTTTATATTGATTCAGCTGCCACAAGTTATGAAGAAATAGGTAATCCGGTCCACAGGGGAACAAGGACAAAACTTGTCAGCGAGGGCATTTATTGCGGAGACCATCGGGCAAGAAGGATGACAAGACAGGACTATGATGATTACGATTTCATCATTGGGATGGACACGGAAAATATAAGAAATATAATGAAAATCGTTGGGAAGGATACAGAAAATAAAGTGTACAAACTGTTATCCTTTGCCGGCGAGTCTGGTGACATTGCAGATCCGTGGTACACAGGAAATTTCGATGTGACGTATGACGATGTGGTGAGAGGATGTAGAGGTCTAATCAGGAAACTATACAATGAATAAATTTGTTCTAGCCACAGATTACATGGATATAAAGAATGAAACATAAACATCCATGTAAATGCGTCATCAAAACAATAATTTGAAACTAAAAATAATAAGAAATACAGGGACTTGGTTTTGTTAAACATCAAATCCCTGTATTTTTTATAGTCATCAAGGGGGTGTACACAAATGAAAGCAACAATTTATCACAAAAATATTACTTTTTGTGGTAGTACCCCCTGTTTTCTAACTAAATTCATTGAATTATTACAAGGATATCAAAGCAAGATTCGAAGAATCCATGTAATGAAATATATATGAAAAATAATAATCCATAAATTACAGGGAACATATTGTAATGTGGTGAATATCCATGTAATTTTCCCCACAAAAAAAATCAATAAATAGTATCGTCTTTCTGAAACTTCTTTTGCAGGACAACCATGTAATTTCCCCTAAAAAAGTCAATCAACAAATAGCATCGCCTTTCAGATGCTTCCCTTGCTGGAAATCCATATAATCGCCCCAATTACCCAATCTTCTCACAAATATCCCTGGCAACATAAACACCACTGGCTGAAGCATGTGAAAGAGAATGAGTAACGCCACTGCCATCGCCGATAATGTACAAACCATCGTACTTACATTCAAGATTATCATTAAGCTCAACTTCCATATTGTAGAACTTAACCTCAACACCGTAAAGGAGAGTGTCGTCGTTGGCAGTCCCTGGTGCGATTTTGTCTAATGCATAAATCATTTCAATAATTCCATCAAGAATACGCTTAGGAAGTACAAGGCTTAAGTCTCCCGGAGTCGCTGAAAGAGTAGGAGTTACAAGACCTTCCTCAATTCTGTTTTCAGTACTACGACGTCCTCTTACCAAGTCACCGAAACGCTGAACAATAACACCGCCCCCTAACATGTTAGAAAGTCTGGCAATACTTTCGCCGTAACCATTGCTGTCCTTGAAAGGCTCGGAAAAATGCTTTGCCACAAGAAGAGCAAAGTTAGTATTTTCAGTCTGCATTTCTTCACCTTCGTAGCTGTGACCGTTAACAGTTACGATTCCGTTAGTGTTTTCATTAACAACAATACCATGAGGGTTCATACAGAAAGTGCGGACATTGTCCTCAAATTGCTGAGTACGGTAAACAATCTTGCTTTCATATAATTCATCAGTAAGATGAGAAAAAATAACTGCAGGAAGTTCCACACGCACACCAATGTCTACACGGTTTGATTTTGTAGGAATATCCATTTCGTGACAGACATTTTCCATCCATTTACTTCCACTTCGTCCAACAGAAACAATACATTTAGAACTGTCATAGTCAGCATCTTTAGTATGAATAATATATCCCTTTTCTGTATGTTCAATAGAAACAACAGGAGTATCAAAGAAGAAATCTACCTTATCTTTTAACTCGTTATACAGGTTTTCCAAAACAACATAATTTATATCTGTTCCAAGATGTCGAACTGAAGCATCCAAAAGTTTTAACTTATTCTGCATACAGATCTTTTTAAATTTAGTTCCTACTGTAGAATATAAATGTGTGCCTTCTCCACCGTGAGACATATTAATATCATCAACGTATTTCATAAGATCAAGGGCCTGTTTCTTACCAATGTGCTCATACAGTGTTCCACCAAAATCATTGGTAATGTTGTATTTGCCATCGGAGAAAGCTCCGGCGCCACCGAAACCACTCATAATTGAGCAACTCTTGCAATTAATGCAGCTTGGAATTTTATCTCCGTCAATTGGACATTTTCGCTGGGAAAGTTTGTGACCTTCTTCAAAAACCGCAATTGAAAGAGATGGTTGTTTCTTAGTTAATTCATAGGATGCAAAAATGCCTCCAGGTCCGGCTCCAATAATAATAACGTCATAATGCTTCATTCAAAATCCTCCCTATATTACAATATGTATTGCCATCTGTGGTACAAACTTTTTATAGAAAAAGAATACCACTTGTCCTGTTTAGTTCCGATACATTTTCAGGGCATAAAAAAATACCGCTAAATAAAGTATACCTATAAACTGATTATAGATAACTATTTGCGGCAGTTAGTAGAAACGTCCATCCGTATTATGAACTTATATAATCCTCTGAAATGATAACAAAATAAGAACACAAAATCAATAGTGATTATAAAGTTGTTGTTAATTGAATATGTCCTGAATATAATAATTTAGTACAATGTATAAACTATAATTGATAGAATATAGTTGGAGCAATATAGGTTCAAATATAAATGGGAAAAGCATTAAAATAACAACTGACCGACAGTTGTCATTCAGAGTAGAATATGGTATTATAAGAGTAGATTATGGGAATACGGAAATTATTTTAAGGCTAAAACTATCAAAATCAGATAGTTTTTATATAATTTTTTTATACAGATAGGAGGGAAATGAATGTTTAAGAAAAAAATTATGAGTGTCGCGTTGTCATTAGCATTGACAGTGGGGATGCTTAGCGGTTATGGGGTAGACGCAAAGGCAGCAACAAAATCAGTAGCTAATCAGGCTGCAGCGTTAGCAGATTTTTCAGATGCAAAGGCAGATGGTAACATCAATGTAAGTTTACAGGGAGAAGAAATAGCAGAAGGTGCGTTTTATACGTTGAGAAATTTTTATTTTGATGCTACAAACAAAGATTTCTATGATGAAGATGATAAACTCACTGAAGATGCTAAAAATTTCGTTAAATTTACAGACAAATTAGGTATTACAAAAGGCGTAAACAAAGACGACGAAGTTATAAAAAGTGATAATCTTGATGCTTCAGTAAAGGTTACATCTAATATCGTAACACCTGAAAAGTTTACAATGGAAATTTCAGGAAAACTTGCAAAAGGTCCTGAAGGAAAACTTACAACAATTGAATATAATAATGGTAAAGTTAAGATTGATCTTAAATCATTGGCAAGTGCGATTTCTGCATACACAGATCTTACAACAGCTCAGGTTTATGCAGCTCTTGGAATTCCGGGATTAAATGAAATATCATTAGATGTATGTGATACACTTAACCTCGTATTAGATAAGGAAGTCAATCCAAAGTTAGTTAAGTCATTTACTGTTTACACGGAAGAAGATGGCGACGAATTTGCAGACCGGATTGGTCAGATTAAAGAGGTTGAATACGGTGAGGAAACAGACCCTAAATTTAACATTACTTATGATCAGTTAATGGCAACAGTAAAAACAATATCAACGTTTGCAATTGGTCTTATAGATCCTGTGCTTTCAAACTTTGAAAAACAGGAAGGAACAAAATCAACAATAACTATCACAAATGCAGAACTTCCTGAATTATTAAAGAAAGTTGGTAAGACATTACAGGCAAATGCAGAAACAGCTGTAAACTCTATCGAAACAACAATTTTTGCATTACCGGGTTTTGATGAGATATATAAGGGATACCCAGCAGGATATTTAGATGCAGAAAATCTAGGAACAGTATCTCAGATTAAAAAAATTGGTCAGACAATTGAAAGCTTTGGAACAGAAGTTACTGATAAGGATGAAAAAGGCAATGAAGTTAAATATGTTCCAATCACTAAGACACTTGAAGAAGGAAAGATAACTGTAAATGCTTCACTTTCAGCTGATACAAAGGGTGAAAAAGGATATCGTGATGCGAAATTTGAAGGAAAACTTGATATTCATGATGCACCGGATCAGGTAGATAAAGAAGGAAATCCTATTGTTCAGACAAAGGTTAATATCTCTTATAACTTTAACATTAAAGAAAACGGTCAGGCACCTACAACAAAACCTGATAATTCTAATGTAAAGAAACCAACAACTAATGCAAAACTTAGAAACACAACTGTTAAATCAGCTACTAAGAAGAAATCAGCAAATAAAGTTAAAATTGCATTCAAGAAAGTAAATGGTGCTAAAAAGTATCAGGTACAGATTTCTACAACAAAGAAGTTTAAAAAAGTTCTTGTTAACAAAATTGTTAAGAAGCCTTCAGTAACAATCAAGAGCAAGAAGCTCAAGAACAAAAAGAAATTGTTCGCAAGAGTAAAAGCTGTTGGCGCAAGCAAGTGGTCAAAAGTTAAGAAAATTAAAATTAAATAATTAATAGTATTTTAGAAGGCTGTCATCCAAAAGGGTGGCAGCTTTTTTGACAAAATATTAATATGTAAACCATTGGTGTAATGCATTTTTTGTCAAAAAAGGTTATAATGTAAAAAATATGATCGGAGATATTTATATAATGGGGTATTAATTGGAGGATTACAATGATAATTAAAAGAATATAATATAATGTTCTTCAATTGTAGAATGAATTTTATTACAGAAGGGAGTTTTGATATGGGACTTATTAAAGCAGGAGCGGGAGCACTAGGAGGAACACTTGCGGATCAGTGGAAGGAATTTTTCTATTGTGAAGCATTAGACAAAGAAGTATTAATGGCGAAAGGTCAGAAAAGTGTATCGGGACGTTCGTCAAATACTAAAGGAAATGACAATATTATATCAAACGGTTCGGGAATTGCAGTAGCGGACGGTCAGTGTATGATTATTGTTGAACAGGGAAAGATTGTAGAGGTTTGTGCTGAACCGGGAGAGTTTACTTATGATACCTCAACAGAGCCGAGCATTTTTTCAGGTAAGTTAGGTGAAAGCATAAAGGAAACCTTCAAAACCATTGGAAAGAGATTTACATACGGTGGGGATACGGCAAAGGATCAGAGAGTTTATTATTTTAACACAAAAGAATTAATTGACAATAAATTTGGAACACCAAATCCTATACCTTTCCGTGTGGTTGATTCAAAAATAGGACTTGACGTGGATGTTTCTGTAAGATGCTCAGGCGTGTATTCCTACAAAATAGCAGACCCACTATTGTTTTATACAAATGTATGTGGAAATGTAAGCGATGAATATAGAAGGGAAGAACTGGATTCGCAGTTAAAAACAGAATTTATCAGTGCACTTCAACCGGCATTTAGTAAATTATCAGATATGGAGCTTCGTCCAAACCAGATTGTTGCCCACAACACAGAACTTGAAGATGCAATGAATTTAACCCTGTCATCTAAATGGAGTGAATTGAGAGGCTTAAAGGTTGTAAGTATTGCTCTTGGAAGTGTTACTCTTCCGGAGGAAGATGCAGAGATGATTAAACAGGCTCAGCGTACGGCGATGATGAAGGACCCTACAATGGCAGCCGCAACTTTAGTTGGAGCACAAGCAGATGCAATGAAGTCTGCTGCATCTAATGAAGCAGGAGCAATGACCGGATTTATGGGTATGGGAATGGCAATGAATGCCGGAGGTAGCATGAATGCCCAAAATCTTTTTGCCATGGGTCAGCAACAGCAGGCAAATCAACAACAGACGAATCAACAGTCACAGCAGAATAATGCGGGAAATGCATGGACTTGTTCATGTGGGGCAACAGCAACAGGAAAGTTCTGTCCTGAATGTGGTTCTCCAAAACCTGTACAGGAAGATGGTTGGACCTGTTCATGTGGAGCACTTAACAAGGGAAAATTCTGTCAGAACTGTGGAAAGAAGAAGCCTGAAGGAGCACCATTGTATCGTTGTGACAAATGTGGATGGGAGCCTGAGGATCCTACGCATCCACCAAAATTCTGCCCGGAGTGTGGTGATCCGTTTGATGAAAATGATATTAAATAGTTAAAAAAAATATGATGAAAAAGGGAGGAACATCATATGGGAGATTTACAGGAATATAAATGCCCCTGTTGTGGTGGTGCAATTGCATTTGACAGTACAAGGCAGAAAATGAAATGTCCTTATTGTGATACAGAGTTTGAAATGGAAACTCTTAAGGGATATGATGCAGAACTTAAAAGCGAAGAACCTGATGAAATGAAGTGGGATACTTCAGCAGGTGGAGAATGGAAGGATGAGGAAACTAAAGGATTAATATCTTATGTTTGTAAATCCTGTGGAGGGGAAATTATTGCTGATGAAAACACGGCAGCAACATCATGTCCTTTCTGTGGAAACCCGGTTGTTATGATGGATCAGTTTAAAGGTTCACTGCGTCCGGATTACATAATACCTTTTAAAGTAGATAAGAAGGCGGCAAAAGAGGGATTGATGAAGCATTTATCAGGAAAAAGACTTTTGCCAAAGGTATTTAGAGAACAAAATCACATAGATGAAATTAAAGGTATATATGTTCCGTTCTGGCTGTTTGACAGCGATGCAGACGCTAGAATCAGATATAGGGCTACAAATATTAGAACATGGAGTGACAGTGATTATGATTACACGGAAACGCTGCATTACCTTGTAAACAGGGCAGGAAGTATTGGATTTGAACGTGTGCCAGTAGATGGTTCATCAAAAATGGCTGATGATTTAATGGAGTCAATTGAGCCTTACAATTTTGATGATGCAGTTGATTTTCAGACAGCATATCTTGCAGGATTTTTCGCAGACAAATACGACGTAAATGCAGAGGAAAGCGTGGAGCGTGCAAACCAGAGAGTAAAGAAATCAACAGAGAACATGTTTGCATCAACTGTTGAAGGGTATTCTACAGTGACTCCGGAGTATAGCAATATTAAGTTGTGTAACGGAGTGGCTAAGTATGCATTATACCCGGTATGGATTTTAAATACATCATGGAATGGTAATAATTATACTTTTGCCATGAATGGTCAGACGGGAAAGTTTGTTGGAGACCTTCCGGTGGACAAAGCAGCAGCACTCAAGTGGACATTAGGACTTACAGGAATATGCAGCGTAATTTCTTATGCTGTTGTTTGGATTTTGTGGTTGTTAAAGGTTATATAGGGAGGGCAGTTTTATGAAGAAAAAAATAATTATGTTTATAATGGCTCTTACTCTATGTGTATTATCGGTTATACCGGCAATGGCTGCGGATGATATGAGTATGTATGTTGTAGATGATGCAAATCTTCTTACGGATAAGGAGGAAGAGTCTCTTTACAATACTATGAAGGAAATAAGTGAAAAGCAAAAATGCAGTGTTTCCGTTGTTACCGTAAATGGTCTTGAAGGCAAAAGCGTGCAGGATTTTGCCGATGACTACTACGATTACAATGGCTATGGTTATGGAAATAAAAGAGATGGCATTATGCTTTTAATAAGCATGGAAGACCGTGACTATTATATGGCTACCCATGGCTTTGGCGTTACTGCATTTACAGATTACGGAATAGATTACATAGGAAATAAATTAAAAACCAGTCTGTCAGATGGAAATTACTATAAGGCTTTTGAAATATTTGCTAATCAGTGTGATGACTTTATAACTCAGGCACGTAATGGTGAACCTTATGACAGTGCAAATAAGCCTCACGCTTCATTGGGAGTTAAGTGGATATTTATCTCTATTATGGCAGGTCTTATAATTGCAATAATGATAGTTGCATATATGTGGTCAAAATTAAAAACCGTAAGAAGACAGCCGGCAGCTTCTAATTATGTAAAAAAAGGAAGTATGCAGGTAACAGAAAGAAATGATTTCTTTTTATACAGTACAATTAATAAAGTGGCAAAGCCAAAGAACGAAAATAATGGAAGCAGTACCCATGTTTCATCTTCGGGAGAGACCCATGGAGGCGGCGGAGGAAAGTTCTAGAATGTGAAATAATTTATAAGAATTAAAAATAACAAATTTGCACTAGAGTAAATGAGAAAAAAACATCTTTTGATATATTCAAAAATAAGTGTTTTGATGTATAATAGTTTAAACCGAAACTAAAATAATAGTGTCTGGTTTAAACTATTATTTATTTTTATTAGGAGGAATTTAATATGAGTAAGTATGCAGGAACAAAGACAGAAAAGAACCTTGAAGCAGCATTTTCAGGTGAATCACAGGCAAGAAATAAATACACTTTTTTTGCTTCAAAGGCAAAAAAGGAAGGTTATGAACAGATTGCCGCTTTATTTTTAAAAACAGCAGATAATGAAAAAGAACATGCGAAAATGTGGTTTAAAGAATTAAACGGTATTGGTGATACAGCTCAGAATCTTGAGGCTGCAGCAGAAGGCGAAAACTATGAATGGACAGATATGTATGAAGAATTTGCCAAGACAGCTGAAGAAGAAGGATTTCATGAATTGGCAGAAAAATTCCGTATGGTAGGAGAAATTGAAAAACATCATGAAGAAAGATATAGAGCACTTCTTAAAAATGTTGAGACAGCTAAGGTATTTGAAAAGAGTGAAGTTAAGGTTTGGGAATGCCGTAACTGCGGTCACATTATAGTTGGAACGAAAGCACCGGAAGTTTGCCCGGTATGCAATCATCCACAGAGTTATTTTGAAATCCATACAGAAAACTATTAAGATGAAATTTGCAAAGTACGTTTTTCAAAATGTACTTGCAATGATAGGGTTATCTTTATATATTTTAGCAGACACATTTTTTATATCAAAGGCAGTAGGCAGTGATGGTATTACTGCCTTAAACCTTGCTCTGCCGATTTATGGAATTATTTTTGCCATTGGATCCATGATTGGAGTGGGTTCAGTTATCAGATTTTCCATAGAAAAGGATAGAGAAAAAGATAATGACAATAGTTATTTTTTTAATGCATTGTTATGGGGAACTGTAATAGGAATTATATTCAGCGTAATAGGTCTGGTATTTCCTGATAAAGTTATTTCCATAATGGGAGGCGATGACATAATTATAAAAACCGGAATATCTTATTTTAGGATATTTATGTCATTTGCTCCGTTTTTTATATGGAATTACATTTGCAATGCTTTTGTGAGAAATGATGGAAATCCTTCCGTAAGTATGGCAGCAACATTGTTAAGCAGCCTGTTTAATATAGTATTTGACTATGTACTGATGTTTCCGTTGGGCAGGGGAATGGCAGGAGCGGCTCTTGCCACGGCATTTTCACCTATAGTTGGAATTATGATATGCATGATACATTTTAAATCAAAGAAAAACAGTGTCAGATTTAAAATTTCAAAGCCATCAATATCAAAACTGTTTTATTCATGTCAGGTAGGTATGTCAGCCTTTGTAGGAGAAATTTCCAGCGCAGTTATTGTAACTGTATTTAATTTCCTTATATTAAGCATTGCCGGAAACATTGGTGTGGCAGCTTACGGAGTAGTGGCAAATATTGCTCTGGTGGCAGTGGCGGTTTTTAATGGCGTAGCCCAGGGAACACAACCACTTATCAGTGAGAATTTCGGACAGGGTAAAAAAGAGAATGTGAAACTGTTGCAGAAACTTGGCATAATTACTGCTATAAGTCTTGCTGTAATTATTCTTATAACAATATGGAGCTTTACAGAGCAAATCGTAGGAATATTTAACAGTGAAGGAAGCATACAATTATTGGAATTGGCAAAACCGGGACTTAGAATATATTTTATAGGATTCCTTTTTGCAGGAGTAAATATATTTTGTGCAAGTGCCCTTAGTGCCGTTGCGTCAGTAAAATGGGCTTTTATTTTGTCAATTTTAAAGGGATTTATTGTGGTAAATATATGTGCTGTAGTGCTTACTCCCATATTTGGAATGAAAGGTGTGTGGAGTGCATTCCCATTATCTGAATTAATTATTTTAATATTAACAGTTATTGCAATGAAAAAGACTAAAGAAGCGCAGGACTAAATACAATTGAGGGGATAATCACTGTACAGTGAGAAAAATATACTTTGAAAGTAGAGGTTAAAATCATGAAAAAATACAATTGGGCGACACTTGGATGTGGTGTAATTGCAAATGAATTGGCACAGGCTATGGAAATTAGAGGACAAAAACTTTATTCAGTAGCTAACAGAACATACAAAAAGGCAGTTGAATTTGCCGATAAGTATGGAATTGAAAAGGTATATAACAATATTGATGAAGTTTTCGAAGATGAAAATGTGGATATTATATATATTTCCACACCTCACAATACACATATTTCGTATTTGCGAAAAGCTCTGGCAGCAGGAAAACATGTATTGTGTGAAAAGTCAATTACATTGAATTCAGAGGAATTGGCTGAAGCGGTTGCTTTGGCAAAGAAAAATAATGTTATATTGGCTGAGGCTATGACTATTTATCATATGCCGATATATAAAACTTTAAATGAAAAAATACAGTCAGGGGAACTTGGAAAGTTAGGACTCATCCAAATGAATTTCGGTAGCTATAAAGAATATGATATGACTAATAGGTTCTTTAATAGAAATCTGGCAGGTGGTGCAATGCTTGACATTGGAGTATATGCTTTGTCATTTGTAAGATGGTTTATGAGTTCATGTCCTGATGAAGTATTGTCACAGGTTAAATATGCCGAAACAGGAGTTGACGAACAGGCGGGTATTCTGTTGAAAAATAAGGAAGAAGAAATGGCAACTGTAATTCTTTCGCTTCACTGTAAACAGCCAAAGCGTGGAACAATAGCATTTGATAAGGGATACGTGGAAATTTATGAGTATCCTAGAGGTCAGGAAGCGGTGATAACTTATACTGAAGATGGTCATACAGAAAAGATTACAAGTGGTGAAACGAAAAATGCACTTTTGTATGAAGTAGAGGATATGGAAAAAACTGTTTCCGGTGAGGGAGATTTTATGAAACTTTCTTATACCGAGGATGTTATGAAAATCATGACAGACATAAGAAAACAGTGGAATATGAAATATCCTGAAGAGGAATAAATATTGTGAGGAATGAAAATGACTTTTTATGAAGAAGAAATTCAAAAGAATATAGATAACCTTGAAAAAGAGGGACGCCTGTCCCTGACAAAGGGTTTTATACAGCATGGGAATGTTTCTGTGTACGAACATTGTTTGGCAGTGTGTGTATGTAGCATCAAAATAGCAAGAATGCTTCGTATACGTTATGATTTAAGGGCGTTAATAAGAGGAGCTTTGCTGCACGATTATTTTTTGTATGATTGGCATATTAATGATGATCCTAATCGTAAGTTGCATGGTTTCTTTCATCCGTCAGTAGCCCTTGAGAATGCTCTTAAAGATTATGAATTGTCTAAGAAAGAGCAGGACATTATTAAGCATCATATGTTTCCGCTTACTATTATTCCACCAATGTGCAGGGAAGCATGGCTTGTTTGTCTGGCAGACAAAATATGTGCCGGAAAAGAAACGCTATTAAGGAGGCAGTAAATGGAAATATATATTTTACGTCATGGACAGACTGTTTGGAATAAATCAAGACTACTTCAGGGAAGCAGAGACATAGAACTTTGTGAAGAGGGAAGAGCAGTTGCCAGAGAAAGACGTGACCAGTTAAAAGATGTCGATTTTGATGTGATATATAGTTCTCCTCTGAAACGTGCTTATGAAACAGCTTGTATAATAAGAGGTGACAGGGATATTCCAATTATAAAGGATGACCGTCTTAGAGAAATTAACTTTGGTGAGAACGAAGGAAAAAGTGTTATAGAATTAGAAAAGGATAAGTTAAATCCATTTGGTAAATTCTTTAACGACCCTATAAATTATAAAGCACCTAAAGGTGGCGAATCTTTTAGTGACGTGTGCAAAAGGACAAAGGAGTTTGTACAGGAAGTATTAGAGCCTAATAGAAATAAATATAACCATGTGTTAATTGCAGGACATGGTGCAATGAATAAAGGGATGCTGTGCTACATTCTGAATCACGGAATTGAAGATTATTGGAGCGGAAGTTTACAGAAAAACTGTGGAATAATAATCATTGAATTAGATGAGAATGGCTACAGACAAATCGGGGAAATATAAAAAGTATAAATAGTAATTAATTAAAATGTATGCATGATGTTGTAAGCCATGCATATATTTTTTTACAATAAATTCTAAAAACTTACAAATGCTTATAAATGCAGATGATGCTAAGGCTTACATTAACCTGTACAGAGAAAATGATAAATACATTATAAAATCAGGAGCGGAAGACATTTTCAAAGTAGAACATCCGGATGTTGTAGTTGAATCAGAAAGTCTGTGGTTTGAAATTAAAAAAGATGGTAATACATATGAAATGTTTTATTCATTAGATGGAAATGATTTTCTGTCCTTAGGCAAAAACAATATTGAATCAGACATTACAACTTTTGCAGGATGCGGAATTATAACATTCAAAGAAAGTGATTTTTGTGTTAAAGTATTAGATATGGAAATAGAATAAAAACAAAAATTGCAAGGAGATACAATGTTTCAGGAAGAGCGTTTATATAAGATAGTTGAATTACTGGAAAAAGAAAAAAGCATGACAACTCAGGATATTGTTGAAACAATGGGAGTGTCAAGGGATACGGCAAGGCGTGACATTATTAAATTAGCCGAAAGTGGAAAGGTTGTCAGAACCCACGGCGGAATCACGCTTCCTCAGGCACCAAGACTGCCGGAGTGTTATAAGTTAAGAATAAATGACAAGGTAGAAGAGAAAAAAAGAATAGCCAATGTAGCAAAAGATTTGATAAGAAGCAAAGATGTATGCTATTTGGAGGCATCGACAGCAGTTCTGTACTTATGTTATGTATGCCCAACGGATATAGAAGCTTATTCCAATTCATTAAATAATGTATCAATTCTGGATCAGAGAAGATGTAGTGTGAACATTATTGGTGGAAAATTAAACCATGACAAAAGTCCGGGAGAAAAAATAGAAAAGATGCTTAAGAAAAACGGCGTGGAACTGATAATTGCAAAGTAACAAAAGTTCCCGTCTTGACAATAAAAAGTGTCAGAGTTAAAATCCCACTTGTTGTATAGGAAAAAAGAAAGGATTAAAAATTTTAGAGACGTATGTTAAATAGATTTTCGAGAACAGAACTTTTAGTAGGAAAAGAGAACATGGAAAAACTGGCAGGTGCCAGAGTGGCTATTTTTGGTGTTGGAGGAGTCGGCGGATATACTTTGGAAGCCCTGGTTAGAAGTGGAATAGGTGAGATCGATTTAATTGACGATGACAAGGTTTGCCTTACAAATATTAACAGACAGATTATTGCCACAACTAGCACAATTGGAAAATATAAAGTTGACGTGGCAAAAGACAGGGCATTAGATATAAATCCCCATATAAAAGTCAACACTTATAAGACTTTTTACCTGCCGGATACAGCAGATCAGTTTGACTTTACAAAGTATGATTATGTTGTTGATGCAATTGATACGGTAACGGGAAAGTTACAGTTAATAGAGCAGGCGAAAAGAATAGGAACACCAATTATAAGTTCTATGGGAGCAGGAAATAAAATGGACCCTACAGCCTTTGAGGTGGCAGACATTTCAAAGACATCAGTGTGTCCACTGGCAAAGGTTATGCGAAGAGAATTGAAAAAACGTGGAATAAATAACCTTAAAGTCGTCTATTCAAAAGAGAAAGCATTGACACCAATTGAGGATGAAAGTACAAGTTGCAAAATCAATTGTGTCTGCCCGCCGGGAGTAGTAAAAAATTGTACCCAGAGAAGACAGGTGCCGGGAAGTACAGCATTTGTGCCTTCTGTTGTAGGACTTATTATAGCAGGAGAAGTTGTAAAAGACATTATAGGTTTTTAATGGAATTTACCGGTAATTACATATTTCATGGTTATCCTACTTGACAAAATAGGAATTAAAGATATACAATACCTACAAGACTGATAGGAATTATGTGTAATGGAGAAGAAATATGAAATTATCAAAGAAAAGCAGATATGGAATAGCTGCACTAATTGATTTGGCTATTTACCAGAAAGAAGGAAGAGTAGCACTGAACAATATTGCAGAAAGAAATAAAATATCACTGCAGTATCTTGAACAGGTATTTGCGGCTCTTAGAAGAAACAAAATAGTAAAAAGTATTAAAGGTGCCCAGGGTGGATATCTTCTGGCAAAGGATGTAAAAGATATCACAGTGGCAGAAATTATAGATGCTTTAGATGGAACTTACAAGATTGAAGATGAAGAAGGAGAAAGTGTGGCATCCCATATTATTCAGGATAAAATCGTTGACAGGGTAAATGACAACCTTGATGAAATTTTGACTAATATTACTTTGAGGGATTTGCTGGAAGCTCATGGAGAGTATATAGAATACAATCAGAATATGTATTATATTTAGGAGAAAAAGAAAACATTACTTACTGTGATATGCATTTGTAGGACACAGTATGGATGTTTTCTTTTTTTGCTTTAAAATAAAAAAAGTTATAAATTCCTATTGACAATATATGAATTGAATGGTAGTATACATACCAACGACAAAACCTGCAAACCAAGTAGGAATTATATGATAAAAACAGGAGGAAAAAGAGATGCGTACAATTAAGACACTTGCAGATAGATTTTACATGTGCAGTATGATGTGTGGCTTTAGCAGATATTACATCATACCTAATTTGTGTGCGTCGAATTTCTAGACCGTAATCAAATAAATAAGATGTAATATCTGGGAGGCCAAAAAGGGCTTCCCATTTTTATTGTCTACTAAAAGGGCTATTGCAGGGTCGATAAATATATTAAAAAAGAAAGAAGAGGTAATTATTATGAAAAAGAAACTTTATTTATTATTAGCATTAGTATTAGCAGTGGCGTCATTAACAGCTTGCGGATCATCAGATAAGAAGGATGACAGCAAAAAGGCAGAAAGCAAGGGTACAATAAAGGTTGCAGCATCTGCTACACCACATGCAGAAATTTTGGAAGAAGCAAAGAAAATACTTAAAGACAAAGGTTGGGATTTACAGATACAGGTATTTGATGATTATGTTCAGCCAAACAATGTTGTAGAAAGTGGAGATTTTGATGCGAACTATTTCCAGCACATTCCATATTTAGAGCAGTTCAATAAAGAAAAGGGAACACACCTTGTAAATGCAGGTGGAATTCACTATGAACCATTTGGAATTTATCCGGGAACAAAGAAAAAACTTGATGAATTAGCAGAAGGTGATACAATTGCAGTACCTAACGATACAACAAATGAAGCAAGAGCTTTGTTATTGCTTGAAGCAAACGGTATAATCAAATTAAAAGATGGTGCAGGTCTTACAGCAACAGTTAAAGATATTGCAGAAAATCCAAAGAATGTTAAAATACAGGAGTTAGAGGCAGCACAGGTACCAAGAGTAAAAGATGAAGTTGCATTCGTAGTATTAAATGGTAACTATGCATTACAGGCAGGCTTCTCAGTATCTAAAGATTCTATCGCTTATGAAAAATCAGACTCAGAAGCAGCAAAGACATACGTAAATGTTATTGCAGTAAAGAAGGGTAATGAAAACAAACCTGGAATTAAAGCTTTAGTAGAAGTACTTAAGTCAGATGAAATTAAAAAATTCATTAATGACAAATATGATGGAGCCGTAGTACCATTTGAATAAAAATAAAAACACCGGGGAGCAAATGCTCCCTTTAGGTGTGTAAGGGAAAAGGATCAATATGGAGATTACATTACAGGAATTAAAAGAATTAGAAGAAAATCAGTATGAACTGGTGGATATGAGAGATGAAGGAGAACTGGCTTATGGTACAATACCGGGGGCAGTTCATATCCCAATAGAGAATTTTGACGAAATAAAAGATAATGACAAAAAATATGTTTTGTTTTGCACAAGAGGAATCAAGACAAAAGAAATTGCGGAAGAATTACAGACCAGAGGCGTGGATGCCTACAGCTTAAAAGGTGGATACACGGCATGGCTGCTTGAAAAAATGAATGATGACATAAGCCGACAAAAAGCCGGTGACGTAGAAAGAAGTCTTCAGAAAAAGTTTAGAAAACAAATATGGAGCAAATTCACAAAAGCCATTAGAGAGTATGAACTGGTAAAAGAAGGCGACAAAATAGCAGTCTGCATATCCGGTGGAAAAGATTCAATGCTGATGGCAAAACTCTTTCAGCAATTGAAAAAGTACAGCATTTATGATTTTGATGTTAAGTACCTTGTAATGGATCCGGGATACAACGAAGCCAACAGAAAAGTAATAGAAGAAAATGCAAAAAATCTTGGTATTCCAATAACAATATTTGAGTCGGATATTTTTGATTCCGTATATAATGTAGAAAAATCTCCATGTTACCTTTGTGCTAGAATGAGAAGAGGACATCTTTACAGTTATGCAAAAGAATTAGGATGCAATAAGATAGCACTGGGACATCACTATGATGACGTTATAGAAACAATTCTTATGGGAATGCTTTATGGTGCCCAGATGCAGACTATGATGCCGAAACTTCACAGTACCAATTTCGAGGGAATGGAATTAATCAGACCGCTATATTTAATTAGGGAAGATGACATAATAAAATGGCGTGATTACAACGATTTGCATTTTATACAGTGTGCATGTAAATTTACTGATACCTGTACAACATGTAATAATGAAGAAACAAAATCAAAACGAATGGAGATAAAACAATTAATTAAAGAGATGAAAAAGACCAATCCGTTTGTTGAAAGCAATATTTTCAGAAGTGTTGAAAACGTAAGCATGGAAACCATAATATCTTACAAGAAAAAGGGAGTTAAACATCACTTCCTTGATGAATATGATTCATAAAAGATATAACAGTACAGAAAAAAATAGAAAGTATGAGAGAAAAAATGGAACCAATAATTAAAGTAGAAAATTTAACTAAAACATTTACGGCGAAAAGTGGAAATGTAGAAGCAGTAAGAAATGTAAATTTTGAAGTGGAAAAAGGTGATATTTTTGGCATAATAGGACTTTCAGGAGCAGGAAAGAGTACTCTTGTAAGATGTCTTAATCTGCTTGAAAAACCTACTGGTGGAAAAGTTATTGTTAATGGTAAAGATTTAACAAAACTTTCAGAGAAAGAACTTAGAAAAGAAAGACAAAATATAGGAATGATTTTTCAGCATTTTAATTTACTTATGCAGAGAAATGTTTTGGGGAATGTGTGCTTTCCAATGGAAATAGCCGGTATTAAAAAGAACGAAGCTAAAAAGAGAGCATATGAACTGCTTAAAATTGTTGGACTTGAGGACAAGGCAGCTGCGTATCCTGCACAACTTTCCGGTGGACAGCAGCAGAGAGTTGCAATTGCAAGGGTATTGGCAAACAATCCGGACATCCTTCTTTGTGATGAGGCAACAAGTGCATTGGATCCTCAGACTACAAAATCAATACTTGAGTTACTGAAGAAAATTAATAGAGAAGAAGGTATTACAATAGTAATAATTACTCATTCCATGAGTGTTGTTAAGGAAATATGCAATAATGTGGCTGTGCTGGAAAATGGTGTTGCCGTTGAAATAGAAAAGACAGAAGAACTGTTTAAAAACCCTAAAACTGATATAGCAAAGAAACTTGTATATATTGGCGGGGAAATGAATTTAAGTCAGAAGGAGTTGGATGAATATGTGGGATAATGCGACAATAACAATGATATTAGAAGGAACAAGAGATACTTTGTACATGACTCTTGCATCAACTTTCTTTGGCTATATTTTGGGACTGCCCTTAGGAGTGATTCTGGCAGTGACCGACAAAGACGGAATAAGACCGAATACGCTCGTTTACAAAATATTGGATGTAATTACTAATATATTAAGAAGTATTCCATTTTTGATTTTGCTGATTCTTGTAATACCTGTAACAAGATTTATAGTTGGAAAAAGTTATGGTTCAACAGCAACCATAATTCCACTGGTAATTGCGGCAGCGCCATTTATCGCCAGAATGGTAGAGTCATCAATTAAGGAAGTGGACAAGGGCGTTATAGAAGCTGCTCAAAGTATGGGAGCCGGAACATTCACAATTATATGGAAGGTTCTTTTAGCAGAAGCCAGAACATCTCTGTTAGTAGGCGTTACAATTGCCCTTGGAACAATACTTGGATATTCAGCAATGTCAGGTGCTGTAGGTGGCGGCGGACTTGGTGATATTGCAATAAGATACGGTTATTACAGATATCAGACCGACATAATGCTTGTCACAATAGTAATTCTTGTCCTATTAGTTCAAATAATGCAATGGATTGGAATGCTCTTATCTAAAAAACTGGACAGAAGAAAAGTATAATAATTTTTATATCAACCGGGATCGGGGAAAAGTCCGGATGGGAATAAGAAAATTTTATCAATATTTAATTGTAAAAAGAAACGGCTTATTGTTTACAGTACCGATGCAATTCGTATAGAATTTTTGATAAATTCTATATTCAGTGCATCTGAAAAAGTGATTTCGAAATCACTTTTTCCCTGTAAAAATCAACCGTTTCTTTTTGCTTAAATATATATAAAATTTTAATCATTCCCATCCGGACTTTTTCCCGGTCCCGATTAATGCAAATATTGTTACAACCTTTTGTCTGTAGTATTTACTAAAAGTAATGCTTATGTTAAAATAAAAGACAATTATGGGTTTCTATACCAAAATAAACTTTTAGGGAGATTATATGCTTAATAATGAAAAAATAACATTGATGACAAAGTTGTCATTGTACGAGCAGAAAAATCAAAAAAAAGAAATTAAAACAAGTCGTTTTTTCAAAAGTGATTACATGCTGATGAAGATGCTAAGTTCTTTTCTTTACATTACGGTGGCATATATTCTGGCACTTGTGTTGTGGATTATGTATGGTTCGGAACATCTTGTGGCAGGACTGACCACAACGGGAAAATTTATAGGAATAGTTACGGTGCTTGTCTTAATATATATTATTGTTACGGTAGTGTATATGATTTTCAGCTATGCTTTCTTTTCCAAAAGATTTAAGAAAATAAGAAAAAACCTGAAAGAATATAATGGAGACCTAAAAACATTGCATAGAATTCAGGAATTAGAATACGATGCGATAATAGATGAATTAGAAGAAAGTGAGGAGGAGTAATGACGTCATTAATTGAACTTAAAGAAAAATTAAAAAACATATATGCTGAGCACGAAACATACTTAAGACTAATCTTCAAATTCATTGCTGCATTTATTGCATTGATTTTGATTAAAAGTAATATAGGATTTATGAAACCTATTAATATGTGGATTGTTATTGCGGGAGCAGCAATAGTTTGTATGTTTTTATCATGGGGAGCAATATCTGTTGTTTTAGCTGTTGATATAATTGCAAATGTATTTGCAGTGTCATTAGAGCTTGGCGTACTGATATTAACGGTAATGATTATTATGTTCATACTGTTCTTTAGATTTACACCTAAGGAAGGGGCCATGCTTATTATAGTTCCATTGGCATTTTTCCTAAAAATCCCATATTTTATACCTATTGCAGTGGGATTGGTTTGTACACCTGTTTCAATTGTTTCTGTAACTTTTGGAACAATAATATATTTTATGTTGGATGTTATAAGCAAGAATGCAACGGCAATTAATAACATATCAGGTGGAAGCACAAGTGTTACCAGCATTAATTCAATAATTAATATGATGGGCAACAATGTTGAAATGATTCTGACAATTGTCGCGTTTATTATTACGATTCTTGTTGTGTATTTTATAAAGAGAACATCCGTGAATAATTCATGGGCAATAGCTATCATTGTTGGAGGAATTGTTGATTTAGTTATTATTCTTGTAGGCTCAACAGTATTAAACACAAATAGTTCACTAATTTGGATTATTGTGGGAACGTTGATATCCGTTTTACTTGCGTTTATTGTACAGTTTTTTGTATTTTCGGTAGATTATTCAAGAATTGAGCATACACAGTTTGAAGATGACGAATACTATTACTATGTAAAGGCAGTTCCAAAGATTAATGTTACTGCTCCGGAAATGAACGTTAAGAGGATTAATGCCCAAAGAAGAAAGATTGGCAATAAAAAATAAAAAATGCAATAAAAAGTACAGTTTATTCGTTTAATGTAAAAAACAGAAAGGAGAGTAGAAGTGAGTATCGTTTTAGGCTACATTCATGAATTTTTTGAAAAATATCTTACTATACCGGAAATATATCCCAGTGACATAATAGAAATTGTAGTTATTTCTATTTTAGTTTACTATATTATTATCTGGTTTAGAAAAAGCAGAGCGTGGGTATTACTAAAGGGAATCCTTATGCTTGTGATTTTTATGGTTGTGGCTTCTATCTTTAACTTGACTACTCTTTTGTGGCTTATTAATAAGTTCCTAAGCGCAGGTATTATTGCATTGGTAATTATATTTCAGCCGGAACTTCGTAGAGCACTTGAACAGTTGGGCAAAAAGAATGTATTTTTCAAGATTCTGAAATTTGGAAATAATATTATAGAGGATGGAATTAGTGATAAATCAATTGAAGAAATAATAAGAGCAACTCTTGAAATGGCAAAAGTAAAGACAGGAGCTTTAATTGTTGTGGCAAGAGATCATGATTTGAGTCAGTATTGTGAAACCGGAATTGACATTGGTGCAAAAATTACAAGTCAGTTACTGATTAATATTTTCGAAAAGAATACGCCACTCCACGATGGTGCTGTTATTATAGAAGGAGACACTATTGTATCAGCAACGTGCTATATTCCGTTATCTGATAGTACATCAATCAGCAAAGATCTTGGAACAAGACATAGAGCAGGTCTTGGACTTAGTGAAGTTACTGACAGCATTATTATAATTGTTTCAGAAGAAACAGGAAGTGTTTCGGTAGCGAGAGAAGGAAAGTTAATAAGATATGCCGATGCTGCAATTCTTAAAAGCGAATTGATGAAAGCCCAGACTAGAGAAGAAGTAAAGCCTAAAAAGAGATTCGGGAAAGGAAGGAAGCGCAATGAAGAAAGCAATAACTAAAATAAAAATGTCACTTACCCATAACGTTGGCATTAAGATTGTTGCAGTAATCATTGCAACATTGGTGTGGCTTATGGTTATTAATATAAGCGACCCGGAAAAAACAATAGTTATATACGGAGTGCCCGTTACGGTAACAGATGAAGAAACAATAACAGATATGGGAATGGTTTATAGTATTGAATCAGGACGCTATGTTAATATTACAGTTTCGGGAAAGAGATCTGTTGTTGGTAAATTATCTACCAGTGACTTTGAGGCAAGAGCTTCACTAAAGGAATTGTCAAAAGTTAATTCAATTCCAATAGATATTTCTGCAAAAAGAAATTCACTGGCAAGAAAGGTAACCATTGAAAAACAGTCGGTACAGACACTTATGGTGGATATTGAAGAGGTACAGAAGCAAAACTTCGACATAGAAGTTGAGTTTGGTGGCAGTGCAGCAGCAGGATATGTGGCAGGTGAGTACACATTGTCTAAAAGCAGTGTAAATGTTAAAGCCCCAACCTCTGTATTAGACAGAATAAGTAAAGTTGTTGCGGAATGTGAATTAGACGGCGCCAGTGCTGACTTTTCAAGGAAATGTAAGCTTGTTTTGTATGACAAACATGGAAGAACAATAAAAAATAATAATATGACATTGTCAACTAAGAAGGTTTTTGTTTCGGTAGAGGTGTCTAAGGAGAAAGAGGTTCCTGTAGAAGTTGTAAATGTAGGAACTCCTGCAACAGGATATCAGGTAGAAAAAGTTGAATTGTCTCAAAAGACAGTTAAACTTGTGGGGGACCGGAATGCTCTTAATGCCGTAAGCAGTATAGTAATTGACAAGGCAATTGACATCAGTAATCAGAAGAAAAATTATTCAAAGGTTATTGATTTGAATAAATTTGTACCAACAGGAGTTACAATAAACGGAAACCATGAGGTTAAGATTGATATAGAGATTAAGCCTTTAGAGAAGAAGACTTTTACGCTTAAATCATCAGAAATAAAGATTAATAACAAAGGCGATAAAAGTGTAAAAATAAAAGATGATATTAAAGTCTCTCTTCAGGGTGAAAAGGAAGTTATAAATAAAATATCTAAAAATAGCATTAGTGCAAGTATAGATGTAGATAAGTTAGATATCGGAACAAGCAAGGTTCCGGTTGATATAAATGTACCAGATGGAACTACACTACTTAAAGATGTAACAGTTAGTGTAGAAATCAGTTAGGAGGAAAATATGAGCAAAATTTTGGTTACAGGTGGTGCAGGTTTTATTGGAAGCCATACATGTGTTGAATTATTAGATTCAGGATATGAAGTGGTTGTAGTAGATAATCTGTGCAATTCTTCAAAAGAATCTTTGAAAAGAGTTGAGAAAATTACAGGAAAATCTGTAAAATTCTATGAAGCAGACATTGCAGATAAAGATGCAATGAATAAGGTATTTGAAGAAAATGATATATCATGTGTTATTCATTTTGCAGGTTTAAAAGCCGTTGGTGAATCAGTTCAGAAACCATTGGAATATTATCAGAACAATATTTCAGGAACATTAAATATGTGTGAAGTAATGAGAAACCACGGAGTTAAAAATATAATATTCAGTTCTTCAGCTACAGTTTACGGTGATCCCGCAAGTGTACCTATTACTGAAAAATTCCCAAAGGGACAGTGTACAAATCCATACGGCTGGACAAAGTCAATGTTAGAACAGATTTTAACAGACATTCAGTTTGCAGATAAGGAATGGAATGTTATTTTACTTCGTTACTTTAATCCTATTGGAGCACATAAGAGTGGCTTAATTGGTGAGGATCCAAACGGAATTCCAAATAACCTTATGCCATATGTTATGAAGGTTGCCATTGGACAGCTTCCACAGGTTAATGTGTTTGGTAATGACTATCCAACTCCTGACGGAACAGGTGTGAGAGATTACATTCATGTTGTTGATTTGGCAAAAGGACATGTTAAGGCAATTGAAAAAATTGAAGAGAATCCGGGTGTTAAGATTTATAACTTAGGAACAGGAAAAGGTTACAGCGTATTAGATGTAATAAACAATGTAAGCAAGGCTGTAGGAAAAGAAATTCCATATGTTATTGCTGAACGTAGAGCAGGAGATATTGCAGAATGTTATGCAGATCCTGCATTGGCTAAGGAAGAATTAGGATGGGAAGCACAGTATGGTATGAAGGAAATGTGCGAAGATTCCTGGAACTGGCAACAGAAAAATCCTAATGGATATAGATAAAACTACGAAACAGATTGGAGAAAACCGTGAGTTCGAAAAGTAAGATAAAGGAGCCTGGTAAACAGTTAAAAAAAGTAAAAAGGCTAAGAAGATTAGTTACAGCCATAGAAATTATATTTGGCGTACTGCTTATTTCAGCAGCAGTTGTTTTGTTTGTGCCTGGTGCTAAAACAGAATTAATTAAAGGAATGGCAGGAACAACAATAGGTCAGAAGATAATTTCCATGTTTGGAAGTAAAGCTTATGCACAGAGTGTATTTGATGAAAATTTTGATACAAACAAACTTAAAACAAATGAGTTAAAGTATAATTATTCAGAAGAATATACAAACTTTGTTATGTTTGGCGTGGATTCAAGGGAAGGCGAAGTTGATGCTTCTAACAGTGATTCTATATTGATTGTAAGCATTCACAATACAACCGGTGAGGTTAAAATGGTATCAGTATACAGAGATACGATGCTGGGGATTTGTGATGCTACAGGAACAATCAACAAATATTTCAAAGTGAATTCTTCTTATGCAGGAGGCGGTCCGGAAGCAGCCATTAATACTCTTAATTTAAATCTGGATTTAGATTTGAAAGATTATGTGACAGTTAATTTTTCAGGTGTAGCAGATATTATAGATAAATTGGGTGGAATAACAGTTAACCTTACTGACGATGAAAAGTCACAGCTTAATTATCATTTAGGAAGTACTATAAGTTCTACGGGAAAATATGCACCAAAGATTAAGAAAAGTGGAAAGAATATACGACTTAATGGAATACAGGCAACAACTTATTGCCGTATAAGAAAAGCTACATTCTATGATCCGGAGACAGGTGATTCTGTAAGTAATGATTTTGGTAGGGCTGCAAGACAGCGTTCAGTAATAATGAAATTAGTCGAAAAGGCAAAGAAGGCAAGTGTAAGTGAACTTCAGGGAATGGTTCAGACCGTTATGAAGGATAATAAGAAAAAAGACAGAATTATATCAACAAGTTTTACATTTGACGAAATAGTAAATCTTTTGCCTATTATATTTGATTTTAAATTAAGCGGAAGCCAGGGATTCCCATCACAGCTTACAACAGGAACATTTAATAATGTAAGTCTTGTAGTGGCTAATGGATTAAGCAAAAATGTATCAAAACTCCATGAATATTTATATGGAGAAAAAAATTATGAACCTACCGCAAATGTGCACTCCGTAGATTCAGCAGTTGCTAATCAGACAGGTATCAGCGAATCCTCAGTAGGTTACGATCCAATTGAGAGTGGAAAGAAAAATAAACAGGATGAAGAAACTGCAACGTCTAAACCAATAGACGATACAGATTATGATTATGATGATAAAGGAAAGAGCGAGTACTATTAAAATAATCGTTTTATTTTAACATTTAGAACACAGAATAATCACATATAGACTTTAAACTTTATTTTAAATAGTTAATAAGTGCTATATGAAAGGAGAATTAATAATGTTTGAAGAAAACAATAATGGTTATAATGAAGAGCAGAACAATGAGTATAATTATAACGGAGAACAGAGCAACCAAAATAATGAATACAATTATAATGGCGGACAGAATAATGGTTACAATTATAATCAGAATTTTAATAGTCAGGGAAATAATCAAAACAATCCTAAAAAGAAAAACAGAGTACCGTTGGCAATCGCCATTGCAGTTATCACTTTGTTAGTAATTTTATCCTGTGGAATTGGTATTGTTGCTTTAGTTACAGACGATGGTGATGTAACCAACAAATTAACCAGCAACCAGAAAACTACTGAAAAAGAAACCTACAATTCAATTGGTTCTACAAATTCAAGCTCTACATCAAATTCAAAAGGAGAGGTTACAGTTACTGATGTTACAGGTGTTGTTAGCAACACAATGCCTAGTGTAGTAGCTATTACAAGTAAAACATTAGTTGAATCAAATGGATACAGTTCAATTTATGACTACTATTTTGGTGGTGGAAATAAAAGCCAGAAGTACGAGCAGGAAGCTGCAGGTTCAGGTATCATTGTTGACCAGACAGATTCAGAACTGCTTATTGTGACAAACAACCATGTAGTAGAAAATTCAGATAGTTTAAGAATTCAGTTTGACGGAATGGACACAAAAAATGCCGTAGAAGGATATATAAAAGGTACAGATTCTACAGCTGATGTTGCAGTTGTTGCTGTAAAACTTAAAGACATTCCAAAGGATACATTAAACACAATTAAGAAAGCAACATTAGGTGATTCGGATACAGTTAGTGTTGGTGAAGGTGTAGTTGCAATTGGCAATGCTCTTGGATATGGACAGTCAGTTACAACAGGTGTTATTAGTGCAAAGGACAGAGAGGTAACAGTTCAGGAAAAGAAGATGAAACTTCTTCAGACAGATGCAGCCATTAATGGTGGTAATAGTGGCGGGGCATTATTAAATGCCAAAGGTGAAGTTATTGGTATAAACGTAGCTAAATATTCATCAGACGGAACTTCAAGTGCAAGTGTTGAAGGGATGGGATTTGCAATTCCTATTTCATCAGTTAAGAGCATTATTGGAAATCTTGAAACAAAAGAAACAAGAACAAAGGTAAGTGACAGTGAAAAAGGCTACCTTGGAATAAAGAGCAAGTATGATGTAACATCTGACATTTCAGAAATGTATTCAATGCCTACAGGAGTTTATGTATTTGATATTGTTAAAGGCGGTCCTGCAGAGAAAGCAGGAATCCAGAAAGGCGATATCATAACTAAATTTGATGGACAGACAGTTGAATCTTATGATTCGCTTCAGAGCATAATGCAGTATTACAAAGCAGGCGAAAAGGTAAAGGTTACTATTGCATCCGCAGAGGGAAGAGAGTACAAAGAAAAAGAAGTAACAGTTACATTGGCTTCGTCGAAGGACGTTGGCTATAACGAAAGCGAGACAGCATCCAATAACTAGATAAAAAATTAAAGATTTATGTAAACTAAAAAAGTCGCACGATTTTGTCGTGCGGCTTTTTTTGCACAAATTCAAAAACTTGACATAGATTTAACATTTCTATGCAGTTTGAATTAACATAGCAGGAATACTATATAAGCGTAGTGGAGAGAACTACCACACAAGTATTTAAAGAAAGTAGGAGAAAAAAGATGAGAAAGAAAATTTTAGCAGTAGTAGCTATGGCAGTTATTACAACATTAGCATTCACAGGATGTGGAAAGTCAAACAGCGCAAGTAAGGACTCAGGAAAAGCGGCAGGAACTTCAGGAGCGATAACAGTTATATCCAGAGAAGAAGGTTCAGGAACAAGAGGAGCATTTACAGAGCTCATGAAGATTGTTGATGATAAAGATCAGGATATAACAACACAGACAGCAGAAATCACAAATTCAACATCAGTAATGCTTAGCACAGTAGCACAGAATCAGAAAGCAATTGGATATGTTTCACTTGGTTCATTATCAAATTCAGTTAAGGCACTAAAAGTTGATGGAAACGAAGCAACAGCTGAAAATGTAAAAGCAGGAACATACAAAGTATCAAGAACGTTTAACATTTGTTATAAAGAAAACAAACTTACAGATTTTGATAAGCAGTTCATTGAATTCATTATGAGTGATGAAGGACAGAAGCTTGTTGATGCTGAAGGATACATAAGCGTTGGAGCAGAAGGAAACAAACCTTATGAAGGTACTGATGCAAAAGGAAAAATCACATTAGCAGGTTCTACATCAGTAGCACCACTTATGGATAAGTTAAAAGATGCATTTAACAAGAAAGCACCTAACGTATCAATTGAAATTCAGGAATCAGGTTCATCAGCAGGTATCCAGTCAGCAATCGAAGGAGCAGTTGAAATCGGTATGTCATCAAGAGAATTAAAAGACGAAGAAAAGACAGACCTAACAGTTAAGCAGATTGCAATGGATGGTATCGCAGTAATCGTAAACAATGACAACACACTTGATAATATAACAAGCGACCAGATTAAGGATATCTACACAGGAAAGACTACAGAATGGTCGGATGTTAAATAGTAAGGAGAAATAGCTTGAACAAGGTATTAGAATTTTTAATGAAAATTGTATTTCTAATATGTGCCTGCATATCCATAGCAGCAGTAATAATGATATGTGTGTTCATGTTTGCAAATGGAGTACCGGCTATAAAAGAGATTGGATTTGTTAAGTTCCTGTTTGGTACGGAATGGAGACCGGGACAGGGCTTATACGGAATTGGTCCAATGATTGTTGGCAGCATATATGTAACGGCAGGAGCTATGGTTGTAGGAGTCCCAATAGGGCTCCTTACAGCTGTATTTCTTGCAAAATACAGTTCTAAAAAAATATATAAAATAGTAAAACCAATGGTAAACCTAATGGCAGGAATTCCATCAATTATATTTGGTTTCTTTGGATTAGTAGTAATTATACCGGCAATACAGAGCATGTTTGATACAAGCGGAAAAGGAATATTGGCAGCGTCACTGCTTCTTGGAATGATGATTCTGCCAACAGTAATAAATACTTCAGAAGCTGCAATAAGAGCAGTGCCGGAAAGCTATTATGAAGGAGCGCTTGCATTGGGAGCAACAAAAGAAAGAAGTATATTCAAAACAGTAATTCCGGCAGCAAAGTCGGGAGTAATGTCAGGAATAATATTAGGAATGGGAAGAGCCATCGGTGAGACAATGGCGGTTGTAATGGTTGCAGGAAATCAGGCAATATTACCTGACAGTACATTAAGCGGTACAAGAACACTTACATCCAATATTGTGTTAGAGATGGCATATGCAACAGGACTTCAAAGAAGAGCCTTAATAGGAACAGCAGTTGTATTGTTTGTATTCATATTAATAATCAACGTATGTTTCTCAACTTTAAATAGAAAGAAGGAGAAATAAGATGGCTGATAACAAAAAAATAATAAATGTACAAACAAAAACAAAAGAAGCGGATATACAAAAAAAGAAAAGTAAAATCCAGTGGCAGAAGATAAAGAGTAAACTAAAAGAATATGTGAAAAGACCCGGTTCATTAGTAATGTTTATATTGATTATGCTTGCTACATTAATAACTGTAGCTTCCATGGCATATCTGGTTATATACATTTTAATTAACGGAATTCCATACATAACGCTGGATTTATTTGCATGGAAATACACATCAGAAAATGTATCCATGTTGCCGGCATTAATTAATACAATAATCATTGTCGTATTTACATTATTATTGGCAGTTCCAATTGGAATAGCCGCTGCAGTTTATCTTGTTGAATACTCCAAAAGAGGATCAAAACTTGTAAAAGTAATCAGGGTTACAACAGAGACTCTTGCGGGAATACCATCAATTGTATTTGGATTGTTTGGATTTCTTGCATTTGTATTGGCATTTAAATGGGGATATTCATTAATTGCAGGAGTGCTTACATTGGCAATGATGGTACTTCCTACAATAATAAGAACGACGGAAGAAGCCCTTATAGCTGTACCGGACATGTACAGGGAAGGTAGTTTCGGACTTGGAGCAGGAAAACTTAGAACAATATTTGTAATAGTAATTCCGGCGGCAGTTCCGGGAATCCTTTCGGGAGTAATTCTTGCAATAGGAAGAATTATTGGTGAAAGTGCAGCGTTGATATTTACGGCAGGTTCAGTAGCATCAGTTCCGGAATTAAAGGGATTTTTCTTCTCATCAACAAGAACTTTGGCAGTGCACATGTATTGCCTGTTGTCGGAAGGACTTTATATAAATCAGGCATATGCTACAGCAGTAATTTTGCTGGTAATAGTATTAATAATTAACTGGTTGTCAGGAATTGCAGCAAAGAAAGTTGGAAAGGAATAGAAAATGGGAAAATTCGATATAAAGAATATGGAACTTCACTATGGTGATTTTCATGCAATAAAAAACGTAAATTTAAGCATTCCCCCAAATGAGATAACAGCATTTATCGGACCGTCAGGATGTGGTAAATCAACAGTGCTTAAATCCTTAAACAGAATGAATGATTTGGTACCGGATTGTAGAATTGAGGGAGAAATAACTTTAGATGGTGTAAATATTTACAAGGATATTGATGTAAATGAATTAAGAAAAAGAGTTGGAATGGTATTTCAGAAACCAAATCTCTTTCCTATGAGCATATATGACAATATTGCATATGGACCAAGAACTCATGGAATTCATTCAAAATCAAAACTTGATGAAATTGTAGAGAGAACATTAAAGCAGGCAGCAATTTGGGATGAAACAAAAGACAAACTAAAGAAAAGTGCCCTGGCAATGTCAGGTGGACAGCAGCAAAGATTGTGTATCGCAAGAGCACTGGCTGTAAATCCTGAGGTGTTACTAATGGATGAACCAACATCAGCACTTGATCCTATATCAACTTCAAAGATTGAAGATTTAGCTGTGGAATTAAAGAAAGATTACACGGTAATAATGGTTACTCACAATATGCAGCAGGCAGCCAGAATTTCTGATAAAACTGCATTTTTCCTGTTAGGAGAGGTTATAGAGTTTAGTGATACAGAGCAGATGTTCTCAATGCCAAAGGATAAGAGAACAGAAGATTATATCACAGGAAGGTTTGGTTAATGTTATGAGAAATAAATTTGATGAACAGTTAGAAACTTTGAACAGAGAAATGATTAACATGGGGGAACTTTGTGAACATGCAATTGAAACAGCCATTAAAATGGCAATGGATGGGGCAAGCATTGAAATGAAACAGGATGTGCTTGATACAGACAGTGAAATTGACAGAAAAGAAAGAGAAATTGAAAACATCTGTATGAAACTTCTTTTAAGACAGCAGCCGGTTGCAAGGGATTTAAGAGTAATCTCATCAGCCCTTAAAATGATTTCTGACATGGAAAGAATTGGAGATCAGGCTTCCGATATAGTAGAGCTTGCAGATTATATCAAAAACAGCAAGGCAAAACATAAGATACATTTAAGTGAAATGGCAAAAGAAGTAATAAAAATGGTAACACAGAGTATTGATTCATTTGTAAACAATGATTTGTATATGGCAAGAAGTGTTATTATTTCCGATGATGTAGTAGACAATTATTTCTATGATATAAAAATGAAACTGATAGATCTTATAGGAACAGATCCACAGTCAGGTGAAGAATATGTAGACATATTAATGATTGCTAAGTATTTAGAGAGAATAGGAGATCATGCAACAAATATTGCAGGATGGGTTGAATATTCAATACTTGGAAAGCATGTAGATAATGCAGGGGAAGAGAGTAATTAAAGAAAATATATAATATTTTACAAAAAATTTACGTTGAATTACCAAAGTTTTACGTGGAATTAACTTACAAATTACATAGCAATTCTATAGTCATGCTGTAGGAGGCGATACTATGATTTATTTAGTAGAAGACGATAGCAGTATTAGGGAATTAATAGTGTATACCTTAAACAGCACAGGACTGGAAGCAGAAGGGTTTGAAAGACCCTCAGAGTTTTGGGAGAAGGTAGACGAAAAGATACCTTCTCTTGTTATGCTTGATGTAATGCTGCCGGAAGAAAATGGTATAGAAATATTAAAAAAATTAAGAAAAAATTACAACACGGAGCATGTTCCAACAATTATGGTGACAGCAAAGACAAGTGAGTATGACAAAATTAAAGGTTTGGAAAATGGTGCTGACGATTATATTGGCAAACCATTTAGCATGATGGAAATGGTTGCCAGAGTTAAGGCTCTTCTTAGAAGAAGTGAGTACACTGAAAAAGAGCAGGAATATAATATTGGAAATTTATATGTATGTCCGTCAAAGCATATTGTAAAAGTTGATGGAAAAGATATAACTCTGACATTAAAGGAATTTGAGACACTTTGTCTACTGTTACAAAATAAAGGAATAGTGTTAACAAGAGACCAGTTGTTAAATAAAATCTGGGGATATTCTTTTGATGGTGAAAGCAGAACTGTGGATGTACATATTAGAACTCTCAGACAAAAATTACAGGAAGCGGGAAGTGTTATAAAGACTATTCGTGGAGTTGGATACAAAATTTAGGAGGATAAAATGAATATATTTAATGTATTATCGCTAATAGGCGGGTTGGCACTTTTCCTTTTTGGAATGAATGTAATGGGTGAATCTCTCGAAAAGCGTGCCGGAAACAAATTAAAAGGAATATTGGAAAAACTTACTGCAAGCCGATGGAAAGGATTTTTATTGGGGGCAGGAGTTACTTCCATAATACAAAGTTCGTCAGCCACCACTGTAATGGTAGTTGGATTTGTAAATTCAGGAATAATGACTTTAAGACAGGCTATCGGAATTATAATGGGGGCCAATGTTGGTACCACAATAACCGCCTGGATTTTAAGTCTTACAGGAATTGAAAGTTCAAATATTTTTGTAAGTTTATTGAAGCCATCATCATTTACACCTATTTTGGCATTAACGGGAATAATTCTTTTAATGCGAAAGAAAAATTCTAAAAGTGTAGATACAGGAATGATATTTTTGGGATTTGCAGTTTTAATGTTTGGAATGGAGGCAATGTCTGATGCGGTGAGTCCTCTCAGAGATGTGCCACAGTTCCAGCATATACTTACAATGTTCAGCAATCCTATTCTTGGTGTATTGGCTGGTGCAGTACTTACAGGAATAATTCAGAGTTCATCGGCATCGGTAGGCATTCTGCAGGCATTGGCATCCACGGGAGCAGTAAGTTATGGAAGCGCAATTCCTATAATTATGGGACAAAATATAGGTACATGCGTAACTGCTTTGATATCTTCAATAGGAACAAACAAAAATGCAAGAAGAACTGCTGTAGTACATTTGTCATTCAATATAATAGGTACAATTATATGTCTTGCAGCATTTTCTCTCGTAAATGCACTGGTGAATATACCGTTTATCAATGACAGTGCAAGTCTTTTGGGAATTGCCATAATTCATACAGCGTTTAATCTGTTATGTACATTAATTTTATTCCCATTTGCAAATCAGCTTGAGAAACTTGCGTGCTTTATTGTTAAAGATACAGATGGCACAGATAAGATGAAACTTTTAGATAAGAGATTAATTGCAACACCATCTATAGCAATAGAACAAAGCAAAAAAACAGTTATAGAAATGTTTGACGAAACACTGGAAGGGGTAAGAGAAGCAGGTGGTTTGATAAGCAGTTACAGTGAAAAGACTGCGGGAAAAGTTGCAGAATTAGAAAAAGATGTAGATAAATATGAGGATAAACTGGGAACATATCTTGTTCAAATCAGTAAAGAAAATTTAAGCGAGTCCGACAGCAGATCCGTTAGTGAATTACTGCATATAATTGGAGATATAGAAAGAATTTCTGATCATTCCGTAGGAATAGCCAATTCAGCGGAAGAAATAAAAAGTAAAAAAATGAAATTTTCAAATCAGGCTGTAGCAGAAATAAAATTAATGATATCTGCAGTAGATGACATATTGGAGCATACAAGAAGAGCGTTTGTTGATAATGACATGGAAGCAGCATTAAGTGTAGAGGCGATGGAACATGTCATAGATAAACTTCAGAAAGAATTGAAAAAACGCCATATAGATAGATTAAAAAAAGGCGAATGCAGTATTGAGCAGGGATTTGTAATGTCAGACATAATAACAGCACTGGAGAGAATATCAGATCATTGTTCTAATGTGGCAGGGTGTGTAGAAGAGATAGGGCATGGAAGTCTTGAAATGCATGCTTACTCAAAAGAAATTGATAAAACTCCCGGCAGTCTGTTTTACGATATTTATGAGCGTAATATGAAAAAGTACAATTTAATATAAATCAGATATAAACAGTAAAGTCTAAAATGATGAAAGATAAGTTTTGGTAAACCGCAGTTACCTCATCAGCAGAACCCTGATTCTCTAGTACGTTTCTTTCATCCACTTTACTGTTTTTTTATGCCCGTGCCAAGGGACAAAAATATCCTGAAAAAAATATAAAAGAGGTGTCCTCCAAAATATGTCGTATTTCTATCTTTGCTGCGCCGCATATTAACAATTGCTCCCGCAAACTCGTCCGCAAAGCGGACTCAAACAGTGCTTCGCAATTGTAGCTATGCTCGCAAAGAAAACGAAATACTTCCAATCATTTTGGAGGACACCTCTTTTATATTTTTTTTCAGGATATATTTAACCTTTGGCCCCGGGATTTAAAGTAGTAGTGGATTGAGAACGTTCGTAGCTCCAGATGGCTTTGATCTGACCGGCTAATCTGGCGAAAGGCCAGCGCTTTTTGCTACGGTATGCACTGTATGGGTCATTGATTTTAAAGCCATTTTTGTCATAGCCATAGATTACAATAAAGTGGCCGTTTCTGGTAAAGTCCCCTTTTCCCATGGCACAGATTATAAGTCCATCATTACTTAATCGGTTTTTGATTGCATCTTCTGATAATGAAACCTCATTTACGGTAATACCGTATTGAGCAGGGTAATCTGTCATAAGAGCCCAGGCAGTACCGGTCCCTTCAACATAAAATCCATTTTTCTCACTGTATTTGGTAACAGCAGCCGGAGTGATTTTGGAATTGTGGGTAAGGGAAAAAGTAACCATAGCTAAACATGTCGGACCGCAACCTGCAAGACCAATGTTTGAATCTCCGTAGGATTTATATCCCCATCTTTTATCCCATTGAAGAAATAAAGGATATTTTTGCTTTTTTTCCGAACTGTTTAATTGGCATTTTATACCGGAAGGCTGGTCATAGGAATACCTGACAAATTCAGTCATTTCAGGATTGTTTATTACCTTGTCTAATAACTCGTCGCTGTAATCATTTACATGCTGATAAATATATTTAATATTATCATCTTCTGACTGATATTTTTTTAAGAAATTAATTATTTCTTTTTTAGAACGGTTTTTAGGAGCAGTTACTACCCAATTAGTTTTGTAAAGTGATTTTGAAGCCTGCTTTTGTGGAACTGAAGTTGTCTGTGGGTTTTTAGCCAAATTTTTCTTTTTTTCATTGGCGTTATGGTTTATTTTAAAAATAATAAAAACGCACGCACACAAAACTATGGTAAGAATTATGATTATATTCTTCATAATCCTATCACGACGTTGTATTGCAGACATGCGCTTTCTGTATTCTGTTTGTTTTCTTTTATCATTTGAATTCACGATGTATCTCCTATGTATTAATCTCGATATAATTATGTTATAAGTTAATCATGTATATTATTTGTATCATAAAAATATTAAAAAATTATGATTTGTAATAAATATTATTAGCAAAATAAAAGAAAATACTCATAAGAAATATTGAAATTTATTTAATAGGAGATTTTCCCAGTTCAGTTTAAATAAGAAATTTTTTCACATTCTCTAAATGCTCCAGACCTTCTCGTCTTCCGATTTCGTATAAAGCCTTAAGTTTTTCAGGATCACGTTCAGTTCTTTTTATGGTAATCGGTTCTTTTGGTTGGATAATGTACACTTCGCCATCTTCTTTCATTTTGTGCAAATCATTCAGTGTGCGGTTATAAACTTCGTGTCGGATTGCCATTGTATGAACAAGGTTAGGATATTTTTTGCCATACTTAAGTTTTACCAATGGGATGGTATTGGTTTTCTTCTTTCTGTAGCCATTATGCTGAGTTAGAATAACAATATTTTTTTCGTAGCCCATTTTTCTAAACTGATGAATTGGAATGGAATCGGAAATGCCTCCATCAAGCATTTTTTTATTTCCAATTTCAACAATACGCGAAACTAAAGGCATTGATGCAGAAGCACGGAACCATTGAATATCAGTATCATCTCCCTTAGGACAGAGGTGATAAATCGGTTTTCCGGTTTCTATATCAGTAGTGACAGCGTAGAAATCCATTGGGTTTTCCTGATATGTTTTCACATCAAAAGGATCCAAAGTATTTGGGATTTCGTTATAACAAAAATCAACACCGTATATATCTCCTGTTTTGATAAGGGAGCTAAGCCCAACATATCTTGGGTCTTTTGAATATTTTAAGTTATACCTAAGAGTTCGCCCAATTTGTTTTGATTTATAGTTGCAACCAAAAACAGCCCCTGCAGATACTCCGATTGTGCCATCAACTGTAATGTCATTTTCCATAAAAACATCAAGCACACCTGCAGTGTACATGCCTCTCATGGCACCGCCTTCTAAAATTAATCCGGTTTTCATATTATTGTCCTCGTCTTTCAAAAAAGATATATAGTATTATAGCACAATAATGAAAAATAATAATGTAAAAAATAAAGGCGCAAACAGGGACAAAATTTCCACGTCTGCACCTTTTAAAATTATCGTTTATTTTTTATCACTAACCTGACTGCCGTCATGCTCCATATGGAAATTATCTTTATAAATAAGTTTTGAGATAGGAACAATTTCATATCCCTTTTCTTTAAGACCTTCTATAACCTTCGGTAGAGCCTCGGCAGTGTATTTTGCACCATTATGCATAAGAATAATGGAACCGTTTTTTAAGTCTTTATGATTAAGGACGGTGTTAACAATCGAGTCTACACCGTAATTTTTCCAGTCAAGGGAATCCACATTCCACTGAATAGTGTAGTAACCACAGTTCTTTGCCTGAACTATGAGATTGTTGTCATAGTCTCCATAAGGAGGTCTAAAGAGGCACATTGTAACTCCTGTAAGGCTTTTGACTTTTTCGGTTACGGAATTTAGTTCATCACACATTCCACCGGTACTTAACTGCGGCATATGTTTGTGATGTTCGCTGTGGTTACCTAAATCGTGCCCGGCCTTTTGTATTGCTTTCACATCATCCGGGTAACTTTCAACCCATCCTCCGGTCATAAAGAAAGTTACATTAATTTTATATTTTTTCAATGTATCCAAAATGTGTTTTGTATCTTCATTTCCCCAGGCAGCATCAAATGAAAGGGCAACCTGCTTTTTGTCGGTTTGGACATTATATATAGGAAGTTCCTTTTTTGCAGTGGAGGCAGTTATGGCGTTAAAGGCACTTTTAAAGAGATTTTGCTGATAATAATATGTAATACCAACTATAGCAATTAAAACACATAGCCACAAAATACTTCTTTTAAGCAATGAAATTTGTTGAGAATCATGCATGGTAATTTTCCGAGAAAATTTATTACTATAGTTTATGTAAAAAATGTGGTAATATGATAAAGTATGTGGATAAATTTTATTGGGATACAATAATACATCAGGGAGAAAAAAATGAACAAAAATGGTTTGGAACTGTTGTCAAAATACAGAAAAGTAATTATGGGATTTGCAGCATTATGGATTTTAGTATTCCATGAATGGCAGATGCTATCTACACCGGGAACTACAGCATATGAGGTAGAATGGTATATTAAATATATTGGATTTTGTGGAGTGGACATATTCTTCGTTCTGTCAGGCATTGGAATGAGTTATGCACTAAAAAAAGAACGATTATTGAGGTTCTATTATAATAGAATTAAGCGTGTTTTTGTACCTTTCCTTGTTATTGCAAGTATTATTGCAACAGTTGATCATTGGGAATTGAAAGTATTCTTTAATAATATTTTTGGAATTTCATTTTACACGGTTAATATGTATTCTTTTTTATGGTTTGTGCCTTCAATTCTTTCTTTTTACCTTGTATTACCTTTGTATTACAGGTTATTTATTAGAGCGAAAAATAAGATTGCATTTACAGGATGTGTATTGGGTATATGGCTATTGGCATCTATGCTTTTAAATGGTACATTACGTGGGGATTTATATGGATTTACAAATAGAATACCAATTTTTATTATTGGAATTTTGTTGGGATGGATTGCACAAAATAAAAAAATTACTTTTAACAGGTCTGTTTGGAGTTTTTTAGTTGTTACATTTGTAGTTGGTTTATATCTGGCATATCAGACTAGTAAACTTGGAATGTTTATTCTTGTACCCGTATCCAATTGCTGTATTCCAAATATATTAATTGCAACGTCGCTACCTTTTCTTTTGGCAAAAGGATTAGAGTTGTTAACACGGAATAAGAGAACTGCTTACATTGAAAAAGTAATTGTAAAGGCATTGGGATTTATTGGAATGATAAGTTTGGAATTTTATTGTGTGCAGGAGTGGATGGCCGAAAAATTTTTACAGGGATTCCTTGTAACCTACGGAAAAATGGGAGCAAATATTATAATGTTACTAACTGTTGCCACATCAGGATTTGTACTTTATGATATAGGTAAACTGATTGCTGCAATACCGGAAAAATTAATAAGCAGGCGTAACACACAGAAAAAACAATAAAAAATAATTAGGGAAGATATTAGTGGGAGGAAAAGTAGAATTTATAATGATGAATAAATTAATAGACAAAGTAGGAAACGTGATTCAGAAAATCATATGGATATTGCTGGTGGGAGTGATGGGACTATTAGCAATATTTAATATACTTGGAACAACAAGGATAGATACAAAACTTAACGGGTATCATGAATACGCAAACTATAATATAGAAATAATATTTATAGTATTATCATTTCTGGTCTTGTTTTTCGTGGTTATCTTTATCATAGACCAACGTATTAGTATAGAAAAAATAAAAACTTCAAAAATTATGAAGATTGCGTTAATATATGTGGTTGCTGTAGGTGTGTTCTATATTTTGATAACAAGGGGGAAACCTATTAATGACCAGTTTATAGTTCAGTCTGAAGCTGCAAAATTCTTACAGGGAGATTATCAGGCATTAAAGAAAGGCGGATATCTGGCATCTTATCCACAACAGTTGGGAATAATATCAATTTTCCAAATTATATATGGAATTTTTGGAAAAGAAAATTACGCTGTAATTATGCTGATAAATATTCTTTGCGTTGCAGGGATTTTCTATTTCTTATATAAAATTCTTACAAAGATGACTGATAAGGTGAAAATACATAATTTATATTGGATTATGGTATTTGGTGCTTTCCCAATAATTTTTTATAGCTTTTTTGTTTATGGAACAATAATAGGATTACTCTTTGCATTAATTGGATTTTATTATCTGCTTAAATTTAAAGATAAGCCAAAGGTACATTACTATATAATCACATTTATATCATTGGCATTATCTGCAATATGTAAGAGCAACTATTTGATTTGCGTAATTGCAGCCGTTTTGGTACTGCTGTTCTATGCCATCAGAGAAAAGAAAGGCGTATTTATACTGTTGTCTCTGGTATTGGCACTGTCACTTATGGCTCCAAAGGCAATTAATTTGTATTATGAGAAAAAGTCAGGAATAGAGGTACAGTCCGGTGTTCCGGCAACTTGTTTTATAGCAATGGGACTTCAGAAAGGTGACAAGAAAAGTGCCTGCGGTGCTGACGGATGGTATAATGGATATAATCTTAGTACCTACAATGGGGCAGGTGGCGACAGCGAAAAAGCGGATAGGATAGCAAAAGAAAATATAAACAAAAGAGTTGCCGAATTTAAAAAATCACCAATAGAATTTTTAAGTTTTGCAAAGAACAAAATTACTATACAGTGGTGTGAACCCACATTTCAGGTATTCTGGATGGCAGGAGTTACTAATAACCATGACGAATGGTCAGGAGTAGCTAAGCAGGTTCATACGGGATTTATTAATGTTTTATTACAGATAATAATGAAAATATATCTTGTTTTGATATGGCTGGGAAATCTGATATACTTAATAGCCAGAAGAAAAAAACTTACAATCTGGAATATGATGATTCCGATTGCAGTACTTGGTGGTTTTGTATTTCATTTCCTATGGGAGGGAAAGGCACTTTATATTATGCCATACTATGCAATTTCTTTTGTGGCAGGAGTTCAGGGAGTTTACTTCCTGTATGAAAAAATCAAAACTGTAATAAAAAAAGAAACTAATAGAGAAAAGTCAGAGGTATGTAATGGAAAAGATAAAACAAATTTATAAGCAGTACAAAGAAATTATAATGTATTTAATAATGGGAGGATTGACAACACTTGTAAATTGGGGAACATATGCAGGGTTTATAAAAATTGGATCATCAGTTACAGTATCCAATATTGTTGCATGGATAGCCGGTGTGTTGTTTGCATATATTACAAACAAAATATTTGTATTTGAAAGTTACAGTTGGAAACCCGCCTTTGTTTTAAAGGAGTTTTTCCTTTTTGTATCCGCAAGATTTGTAACGGGTCTGTTAGAAATAATTGGATTACCATTCCTTGTTTCCCACGGATTTAATTATTCAATTTTTGGAATAGAGGGCATGATTACAAAGATAATAGTAAGCGTTGTAGTTGTAATTTTGAATTATATATTCAGCAAACTTTTCATTTTTAAAAAGGATAAAACTGAAGAAATCGAAGCTGAATAATGAATATAAATTATAGCAGGAGGTATTATTATGGTTAAGACAACAATAAAAATAGAAGGCATGGCATGTGGTATGTGTGAGGCACATGTAAATGACGCAATCAGAGCAAAATTTGATGTAAAGAAGGTAAAGGCATCACACAAGGATAAAGAGGCAGTCGTAATTAGTAAGGAAGTTTTAAATGAAGACGAGGTAAAAAAAGTAATTGACGAAATAGGATATACTTTCGTATCTGTAAGCAGTGAACCTTATGAGAAAAAAGGACTTTTCAGAAGATAAATCTATGATAAAATAACGGACTTTATCTTCTTCAGGGATTGGAGATAAAAATATGAAGTTATCAGAATTAAAAGAAAACCAAAGCGGGATGATTGTTAATGTGGGTGGTGAGGGCCAGCTACGACGTCATTTTCTGGATATGGGACTAATTCAGGGAGTAAAAATTGAATACGTAAAGAAAGCACCAATGGGTGACCCTATTGAATACAGAATATGGGGATATGAACTTACTCTTAGAAAAGATGATGCAGAGTGCATAGAAATAGATTTGCTGATGGACAGTGAGGAACCACTTAAGACCGAAGAAAAAACAGAATATAATTCAACGAAACATCCACATATAGGTGAAACAGGAATTTATCACGTTAAGCAAAGGGGCGAACAGATTGAAAAAGGTCAGCTCATAACTTTTGGTTTGGCAGGAAATCAGAACTGTGGAAAAACAACTTTATTTAATCAGTTAACAGGTTCAAATCAGCATGTTGGCAATTTTCCAGGGGTAACGGTAGACAGGAAAGACGGACCTATCAGAGGGCAGGAGAACACTTTAGTGGTGGATTTGCCGGGAATTTATTCTATGTCTCCATATACAAGCGAGGAAATAGTATCAAGAAATTATTTCTTGGATGACAGACCAAGAGGAATAATTAATATAGTTGATGCTACTAATATTGAAAGAAACTTATATCTGACTTTACAGTTGATTGAGTTAAATATTCCAATGGTGTTGGCACTTAATATGATGGATGAAGTGACAACTAATGGTGGTTCAATTGACGTAAATAACTTAGAATCAAGTCTGGGAATCCCTGTAGTACCTATTTCAGCAGCCAAGAATGAAGGTGTAGATGAACTTATTGAACATGCAATGCATGTGGCAATACATAGGGAACGCCCGGGAAGAATGGATTTTTGTGATGCAGAGGGGCAGGACGGCGGTGCAGTTCACAGGGGCATTCATTCCATTATGCATCTTATAGATGACCATGCCCATAAAAATCATGTGCCACTTCGTTTTGCAGCAAGCAAAATTATAGAAGGAGACGCAGAAATAACAGAAAAACTTCATTTGGATGAGAATGAAAAAGAAATGATTGAGCATATTATTGTTCAAATGGAAAAAGAAAGCGGTATGGATAGGCATGCGGCTTTAGCTAAAATGAGATTTACATTTATTGATAAAATCTGTAAAGATGCGGTAGTTAAGCCTCATGAAAGCAAAGAGCGTGCAAGAAGTAGAAAGATAGATAAAATCCTTACGGGAAAATATACTGCATTGCCGGCATTTGCTATTATTATGGCAATGATTTTCTGGCTTACCTTTGGGGTTATTGGCGCAGGACTTCAAAATCTTATGGATATTGGTATTGAAGCTTTAAGCAATTTATGTGAGCAGGCCATGAAGGCAGCACAGGTTAATGAAGTTATTCAGTCTCTTGTAATAAATGGAATTTTTGTTGGTGTGGGAAGTGTATTAAGTTTCCTTCCGATAATAGTTGTTTTATTTTTCTTTTTGTCAATGCTTGAAGACAGCGGTTACATGGCAAGAATTGCTTTTGTAATGGATAAACTACTTAGAAAATTAGGACTTTCAGGAAGAAGTTTTGTTCCTATGATTATTGGATTTGGATGTTCGGTCCCTGCAATTATGGCAACAAGAACTTTGCCTTCAGAGCGTGACAGAAAAATGACAATAATGCTTACACCATTTATGAGTTGTTCTGCAAAGATTCCAATTTATGCTTTGTTTTCAGCAGCATTTTTTAAGGGGAATGGTGCAATAGTAATGACAGTACTTTATTTTACCGGGATTCTTGTAGCAATTTTGTATGCACTGATTCTTGATAAGACAAAGTTTAAAGGTGAACCGGTTCCTTTTGTTATGGAATTACCTAATTACAGAATGCCGGGAGCAAAAAGTGTACTGCGATTAATGTGGGATAAAGCTAAAGATTTTATAACAAGAGCTTTTACTATTATATTCCTGGCATCATTAATAATATGGTTCTTACAGACATTTGATTTGCATTTCAATATAGTAACAGATGCTGGAAATAGTATTTTGGCAATGATTGGTGGATTTATAGCACCAATATTTAAGCCATTGGGATTTAGTGATTGGAGAGCATCAACAGCCCTCCTAACAGGATTCACTGCAAAAGAGAGTGTTGTCAGTACACTAAAGGTATTACTTGGTGGGGGAGCATTGCAGATGATGTTTACAGTAAAAAGTTCCATAGTATTTCTTGTATTTACATTGTTATATACACCTTGTGTTGCGGCAATTTCTGCAGTAAAGCGTGAACTTGGAGGTAAGTGGGCTGCTATGGTGGTTTTCCTTCAGTGTCTGGTAGCCTGGATTGTAGCTTTTGTTGTAAATATAGTAGTTAATTTAATCATCTAGAAAGTTATGTTTGACACATGAACTTTCCTATTATATAATCAAACTTGATGGCGTTGAAGAAGAGAAGTAATCTTAATTATCGCTTACAGAGAGCAGACGGTGGTGAAAGTTCTGCAGAATGAATTAAGATGAATAACACTTTGGAGCTGCGAACCAAACACAATGTCTGATAATATTTATGCATTGTCAGTAGGGGAGCCGTGGCCGAGCGATAATCGGAAGGTTTTTAAACCTAAGAGTGGCTGCATGATATGCAGTAAATCAGGTGGTACCGCGGACAGATTATAAATAATGAGTTCGTCCTGAAAATTAGTTTCCGGGATGAGCAAAACATAAACAGTTAACATAAAATCATCCTAAGCATATATGCCGGGATGATTTTTGTTTTGTAGGAAACAAAAATGCACTCAATATAAAATCGAAGGGAGAAAACTAATGGACGTAAACACACACAACATTTATCGTGATGTTACAATGGATATGATTACGGAAGCAAACGTTGGAGAAACAATGAAGATTGCAGGTTGGATTGAGAACATTCGTGACCACGGTGGTGTATCATTTATTGACCTTAGAGACATGTATGGTGTTATGCAGGTAGTAATGCGTGATACAACATTACTTGAAGGTCTTAGCAAGGAGGATTGTATTTCTGTAGAGGGACCTATAGAACACAGGGATGAAGAAACATACAATCCAAAGATTCCAACAGGAACAATTGAATTAGAAGCAAAGAAAGTTGAAGTTTTAGGAAAGGTATACAGACAGCTTCCTTTTGAAATAATGACTTCAAAAGAGACAAGAGAAGATGTCAGATTAAAATACAGATATCTTGATTTAAGAAATACAAAAGTAAAAGATAACATGATTTTCAGATCAAAGGTTATTTCTTATTTAAGACAGAAGATGACAGATATGGGATTTTTAGAAATTCAGACACCTATACTTTGTGCATCTTCGCCTGAAGGAGCAAGAGATTATATCGTTCCTTCAAGAAAATTTAAAGGAAAATTCTATGCACTTCCACAGGCACCACAGCAGTACAAACAGTTATTGATGGTGTCAGGATTTGACAAGTATTTCCAGATTGCACCTTGTTTTAGAGATGAGGATGCAAGAGCAGACCGTTCACCGGGAGAATTTTATCAGTTAGACTTTGAAATGAGTTTCGCAACTCAGGAAGATGTATTTAGAGTGGGAGAGGAAGTTCTTGCTGATACATTTAATAAGTTTGCGCCTGAAGGATATGAAGTAACTCAGGCTCCATTCCCTATTATCAGTTATAAGGAAGCAATGCTTAAATACGGAACAGACAAGCCGGATCTTAGAAATCCTCTTGAAATAATAGATGTAACAGATTTCTTCCAGAGATGTACATTTAAGCCATTCCATGGAAAGACTGTTCGTGCCATTGTTGTAAATCAGAAATTATCAAAGGGATTCCACGAAAAGCTTCTTAAGTTCGCACAGAGCATCGGGATGGGTGGACTTGGATATCTTGAAGTATTGGAAGACGGGGCATACAAGGGACCTATTGATAAATTTATTCCTGACGATATGAAGGATGAAATCAGAGAATTGGCAGGCCTTAAGGCTTTAGATACTATCTTCTTTATAGCTGACAATGAAAAGAATGCATCTCTTTATGCAGGTCAGATAAGAACAGCATTAGGTGAAAGACTTGATTTAATAGAAAAGAACAAATTTATGTTCTGTTATATTAATGACTTCCCAATGTATGAATATGATAATGAAACAAAGAAGATGATATTTACACACAATCCGTTCTCGATGCCACAAGGAGGTCTTGAGGCTTTGGAAACAAAGAATCCTGAAGAAATTCTTGCATATCAGTATGACATTGTATGTAATGGTGTTGAATTGTCATCAGGTGCTGTTAGAAACCATGATATGAAGATTATGGTTAAGGCATTTGAAATTGCAGGATATACAGAGGAAGATCTTAAAGAAAAATTTGGAGCCCTATATAATGCATTTCAGTTTGGTGCTCCACCACATGCAGGTATGGCACCGGGAGTTGACCGTATGATAATGCTTCTCCGTGATGAGGAAAATATTCGTGAGGTTATTCCGTTCCCAATGAATGGTAATGCCCAGGATCTTATGTGCGGTGCACCGGGAGAAGTTACCGAACAGCAGCTTAGAGAAACTCATATAAAAGTAAGAGCATAGTACAAATATATAATTAGAATATAAAAACAGTCGATATTTTTGTCCTTGTCTAAGACTTTTTCTTAGAGAAAGAAATAAAAATATTTGCTGTTTTTTGTGTAGACAGATTTGTTTAAACGTTTTTTGCCTTATGGCAATTTTGCAGTAAAAGAACCATCATAAACGAATAATGAAGTGACGATTTTAGATATGAATGAAAGCAAATGATCTGTACATCTTAGAAAAAGTTGCTATAATAGAGTTGCAAAAAAATAAGGTGCATAAGTGAGGAGATTGATATGTATAATACGGTAATATTTGATTTAGATGGAACATTGCTTAATACTATAGATGATTTGGCGGATGCAGTTAAATATATACAAAGAAAGTACGGTTATCCTGTACACAGTGTCGATGACGTCAGAAGGCATGTAGGCAACGGACTAAAATTGCTGATGGTGCGTTCACTGCCATTAGGAGAAGAAGATCCGAACTTTGAAAAGGTATTTGAAGAATTCAAGGAATATTATCAGGGACATTGTCAGATAAAGACAAGAGAATATCCGGGAATAATGGAGTTGCTAAAAGAACTAAAAGAAAGAAATATTAAGATGGCTATTGTTTCAAATAAGGCACAGGCCGCAACTTCAGAATTAAATAAATTCTATTTCAGTGATTACATTCAGATTGCAATAGGAGAAAATGAGGCAGCGGGAATAAAGAAAAAACCGGCACCTGACAGTGTCAATCATGCTCTTAAACTTCTTAATGCAAGGAAATCCGAAGCAATATATGTAGGTGATTCCGAAGTTGACCGGGAAACAGCAAAGAACTCTGAACTACCGTGTGTATCATGCAGCTGGGGCTTTAGAGAAAGAGAACTCCTTGAAAGCCTGAATCCGATGGCAATTATAGACAAGCCTGAAGAACTGCTGGCAATAATAGACGGTAGTAAATAAAAATCCAAGAGAAAAAGGTTCCGGGCAGGAAATAAAAAAAAGAGCTAATGTGCAAAATGATTGGAAGTATTTCGTAATCTTTGCGAGCATAGCTACAATTGCGAAGCATTGTCTGAGTCCGCTTTGCGGACGAGTTTGCGGGAGCAATTGTTAATATGCGGCGGAGCAAAGATAGAAATAAGACTTATTTTGCACATTAGCTCTTTTCTTTATTTTCTGTCCGGTCCATTTTCTTTTGGATTTTTATATTCCACAGGCTTCTTTTGCCAGTTGGTCTGCCAGGTCGTTATATTTGTCGCCGGAATGCCCTTTGACTTTTTGAAATGTTATGTTAACCTTTTTCTTGGCTCTGTCATAATATTTTTTGTAAGCGAGAGTGCCGGCTTTATTTGTTTTCCATTCACCGGTACACCATTTTTCAATGCCCATATAATCATAGTAAATTGTAAGGTGGGATATATTGTGTTCAATGGCATATTCCATAGAAGCAAGGGAACCGTATATTTCACCTGCAACGTTACGCATTGAAGCCATCTCCTCATCATCAAATGAATTAGAAAGGTGAAGCTCATGTCCATTATGAAACATTACAACACCATATCCAAATATATTAGTTGAAGAGTTAAAACTCCCGTCAACATAGGCTACAGCCTTAACTGAATTTGAAAAAGGAATATCTGTATCAGGTGCTTCTTCGTTTTGAATAGGTGTAGTATCGTTGGTGTCAAAAGAGTCCATATTAAAAAGACTCATCTGTTTGCCGGACCATCCCATATATCCGTGAGCATCTGCTAAATTTGTAAAACTCTTATATAAAGCACCGGGATATCCGTCTACACTGGCTTTACATTCTTCCCATGTTTCGAAAATACCGTTTGTTTTACCGACTTTCACGGCATAATATTTCTTTGCCATAATAACTCCATTCTATTTTTTGTTGCTTTCCTGTTCTTTAGTAGTAGTCTTTTTGCGAGTGTTAGTTTTTTTCTTATTCTTCCAAGGGTTTCCTTTTGCAGGATCCGTAGGGTCCCAGTTCTTATTTTTATTTGACTTCTTTATCTTCTTTATTTTAGGTAATGCTATTTCAGGTTCTTCATCGGGTTCACTGTAAATAGTGACCTTTGTTCCATCATTACAATTATCGTAAATCCATTTTATATCCTTTACTCTTAAACGGACGCATCCAAGAGAAGCAGGTTTTCCTAATTTATTGTATTCCCAATATTCTAAGGCGTCGTGTTTTCCATTGGTATAAGGGATGGAATGTAACATTATAGGTCCATAAATTCTAACTGCATACTGGGCATATGAACCGTCAACCATAATACGCCAGTCATAGCGCTCTGATATTTTGAACTGTCCAAGAGGTGTAGATTCCGGATCTAAACCTGTTGAACACCAAAATGTTTTGTATGGAATTGTATGTTTTCCTTCATAATCCATACCATAAACGGTAACAAAGTTTTCAGCACGGTTAACCCTAATCATATAAGGATGTTTTGCTGAAAAGTCTATAAGACTTTCAATGTTTTTGATATTGTCAAATTCTCCGGTTTTTGAAGCATTCTTTTTCTGTTGTTTTTTTGGTAATTTTGCTTCAGTCTCAGCACCGATGGTTTCCATTTCGGTCTCCGGAATGGTGGATTCAACAACTGCGGTAGTCGTAACCGAAGTCTGATTAAAATCAATAATTCGGGAATTATTTGTGCGAATCATCATTATAATAAAAATAGTAACAATAATTATGGTAAAGGCCCCGAGGCAGATTTGTTTTTTATATTTGTTAATCATTAGTATTCTCCATGTTTGTCTTTAGTCAACATACATTTTATAATTTAATTGGTGGAAATGCAATAGAATATATATGGTAATGTAAATTAAAAAAGTGAATTCTTTTTGCCGGCAAAAATGCTATGAGGAGACTTGGTATTTATTGACGTAAGTTGTGGGATTTGTTATTATTTAATAAGAATTTTCATTTTTGAGAGGAGAAAAAAATGGCATATACAAAACAGAAGATTTTAAACGTAGCACAAAGCGAGGATGTAGAATTTATCAGACTCCAGTTCACTGACCTTTTTGGAACATTAAAAAATGTTGCAATTACAAAAAGCCAGTTAGCAAAAGCACTTGATAACAAAATCATGTTTGATGGTTCTTCAATTGAGGGATTTGCAAGAATCGAAGAGTCAGATATGTATCTGTATCCTGATTACGATACATTTGAGATATTACCTTTTAGACCACATCAGGGAAAAGTTGCCAGAATGATTTGTGATGTATACAAACCTGACGGCACACAGCTTGAAAATGACCCAAGATTTATTTTAAAAAGGGTTATAGGGGCAGCTGCTGAAATGGGATATAAATTTAACGTGGGTCCGGAATGTGAATTTTTCTTATTCCATACAGACGACAACGGAAATCCTACTACAATCAGTCATGAAAAGGGAAGTTATTTTGATTTAGGTCCTACAGACCTTGGTGAAAATGCCCGTCGTGACATTGTATTAAATCTTGAAGAAATGGGATTTGAAGTTGAGGCTTCACACCATGAAGTAGCACCTGCACAGCATGAAATTGATTTCAGATATGGTGAGGCATTGGAAACAGCAGATAAGATTATGACATACAAGCTTACAGTTAAGACAATTGCAAAGCGTCACGGATTATATGCATCATTTATGCCAAAACCAAAATATGGAGTATGTGGTTCAGGTATGCATATTAATATGTCATTGTCAGATATGGAAGGCAACAATATATTTGCAAACCCTGATGATCCTAACGGATTAAGCAAGGAAGCATACAGCTTTATTGCAGGAATAATGGAACATATGAGATCAATGACAGCCATTACTAATCCAATTGTAAATTCATATAAGAGACTGGTACCGGGATTTGAAGCTCCTACATATATTGCATGGTCAGCTACAAACAGAAGTCCTTTGGTAAGAGTCCCTGCATCAAGAGGGGCAGGAACAAGAGTAGAACTCAGATGTCCTGACTGTGCCTGCAACCCATACCTTTCTATAGCAGTTTGTCTTGCAGCAGGTCTTGACGGTATTAAGAGAGGGCTTACACCACCTGAAAGTGTTCAGAAGGACATTTATGAAATGACAGAACAGGAAAGAGCAGAAGCCGGAATTGGTAATCTTCCAAGCAATTTATATGAAGCCATTCAGGAAATGAAAAAATCAGAATTTGTGAAAAAGGTTTTAGGAGAAGAAGTATTTAACAAATATATAAGAGCTAAAAGCGAAGAATGGGATGAATACACATCTCAGGTTACAGATTGGGAGATTGACAGATATCTTGATCGCATCTAAATAGGAGGCAAAATTGGCAGGAGTAATAGTAGTATTTCCGAAGCCTGAGGATAGCAAGTCGATAAAGAACCTCCTTATTCATAACGGATACGATAACGTTTTTAGTTGTGCGACAGGTTCGAAGGCAATAACATTGGCGGATACCTTAGGTGAAGGTGTTATAATATGTGGATATAGAATGCCGGATATGTCATATACTGATATCTATTATAATGTAGAAGGTAGATTTGAGATGCTGCTTGTGGCATCCAGACAAAAACTATTAGATGATGATACAGGTGTTGCAATGGTTGAAATGCCTATCAAAGTTCGAGATTTTCTTAATTCTGTTGAAATGATGCAAAATAACATCTATGAAAAATACAGAAGGAAAAGAAAATCACCCCCTAAGAGAACAGAAGAAGAGCAAAGCATTGTAGATGAGGCAAAGGCAGTTTTAATGCAAAAAAATAATATGACAGAAAATGAAGCACACAGATACATCCAGAAAAATGCTATGGACAGTGGCAGGACAATGGTTGATACTGCAACTTCAATTCTGCAGATTATGTATAAAGAGTAAACTAACAAAGTAAGAAAGAAGGATTGAAAAATGTACAAAATTAATGAAAACTACTTAAAATTACCGGGAAGTTATTTATTCTCAAACATTGGTAAAAAAGTTGCAGCTTATAAGCAGGCAAACCCTGATAAGGAAGTAATAAGCCTTGGAATAGGTGACGTTACACAGCCTCTTTGTCCGGCTGTTATTGAAGCTATGCACAAAGCAGTTGATGAAATGGCTGATGCAGCTACATTTCACGGTTATGCACCTGATTTAGGTTATGAATTCCTCAGAGCAGCAATAAGAGATAATGACTATAAGGCAAGAGGTGTTGATATAGCACTTGATGAAATTTTTATAAGCGATGGTGCTAAATCCGATTCAGGAAACATTGGTGATATTTTTGCAGTTGATAACAGAATTGCAGTTTGTGACCCTGTATATCCTGTTTACGTCGATACTAATGCTATGGCAGGCAGAACAGGTGATTACATTCCTGAACAGGAAAAATGGAGCAATGTTATTTATATGCCATGTACAAAGGCTACAAATTTTGCACCTGAGCTTCCAAAGGAAACACCTGATATTATTTATCTTTGCTTCCCAAATAATCCTACAGGTTCTACAATTACAAAAGCCCAGTTACAGGAATGGGTAGACTATGCAAATAAAGTAGGTGCTGTAATTATTTATGATGCAGCATATGAAGCATATATTTCAGAAGATGATGTACCACACTCAATTTATGAATGTGATGGTGCGAAAACATGTGCAATTGAACTTAGAAGTTTTTCTAAGAATGCCGGATTTACAGGAACAAGACTTGGATTTACAGTTATTCCAAAAGAACTTGAATCAAACGGAACTAAGTTAAATTCTCTTTGGGCAAGAAGACACGGAACTAAATTCAATGGTGCACCATACATTATTCAAAGAGCCGGCGAGGCTGTTTATTCAGAAGCAGGTAAGGCACAGACAAAGCAGCAGGTAGCTTATTACATGAATAACGCAAAAGTAATTATGGATGGCTTAAGAGCTGCGGGATACAATGTCAGCGGTGGCGTAAATGCACCTTATGTATGGCTTGAGACACCTGATGGAATGTCATCATGGGATTTCTTTGATAAGTTATTACAGGAGGCTAATATCGTAGGAACTCCGGGTTCAGGATTTGGTCCAAGTGGTGAAGGCTACTTCCGCCTGACAGCATTTGGAACATATGAAAATACATTAAAGGCTATTGAGAGAATCAAGAATTTATAAAAAGCAACGAAATTGAAATAAATGATTGAAAATTGGGTAATCCAAGTTTAGAAAACACGATTGTGGAAAACTACAATCGTGTTTTCTTTAATGTAAGTTTTCCCACAACTGTAATATTCAAACCTGAATCCGTAGTATATAAGTAAGGAGGTGAAAAAGTGGAAGATAATTTAATCATAGAAAAATTATTTCAGCACTCTGAGGATGCTATTGCAGATGTATCAGAAAAATATGAAGTAAACTGTATGAAAATTGCGGAGCAGATTGTTAATAACAAAGAAGATGCTGAAGAGTGTGTGAATGATACATTTCTTGCAGTGTGGAATAATATTCCACCGGAGAGGCCAAATCCACTTTCTGCTTATATATATCGGATAACCAGAAATATTGCAATAAAAAAATATCATGCCAATATAGCAAAAAAAAGAAATAATTATTATGATCTGGTACTGGATGAACTGCAGGAATGTCTGGAAGGAAGAGAGAGCGTGGAAAGTGAAATATTGGCGCAGGAACTGAAAATGTACATAAACAAATTTCTGGGTAAATTGAAAAAACAGGATCAAATTATATTTGTAAAGAGATATTGGCTTTTAGAAACAATTCCTGAAATTGCAGAAGATGTTGGAAAAAGCAGGAATTATGTCACTGTTCATTTACACAGAATCAGAGAAAGATTAAAAAAGTATTTGTATGGGAAAGGATTGATTCTATGAAACGGGAAAACATTGAGAAAATGCTAGAGGGCATTGATGATAAATATATTAGTCAGGCGCAGGAATCCTGGGTTAAGCACCGGAATGTTAAAGCAGGAATTGCTGTAGCAGTTCTTGTAGTGCTGGTGGGGGTTGTTGGAATTTATGGAGGCGTGAAAAATCAGACACAAAAAGTAGCTAAGAGCAATATTATTACAGAAAAAAATACAAAGAAAAATGTTACTACAGAAAAAGTAGAAATTAAGGAAAACGATAGGCTTAGTCTGTCAGTAAAAAAGGGTGAAAAGTGCGAAGAAGTATATAAGGGAATGACTATCAATGAAGGTGATTACAGATATGGCATGGAATCCAGCACTCCCGGAATTCCACTGGTAGTAACTGGCAAAGTGGATGGTGCAACACTTTATGTAAAAAATGAAAATGGACAAATTATGATAGAAAAAGATCAAGGCACATATGAAGTGTTAGAAAATAGTGGGGAAATAGAAAGTGGGAAAACCCTATTTTGGAGACCGGATAAAAATTCAAAATACGGATCAGAAGTAGTGGTGACATTATATAACAATGGTAAAATGACAGGTGGAATAGTAGTTGACATAAAATCGACAGGCGAATCAACATACACTGTAGAGTATGTTGATAACATAGAAGTTAAAAGTGATGCGGAATCTATGAAGTCAACCTTAAACGTTATAAAAAACGTAATTTATGATATGGAAAGAGATTTAGAAAGAAATGCTGTTCCAAAAAAAATGTTGCCGGATACAAAAAAACGGCTAAAAGAATATAGAAAGTTTTTTGAAAAATATGAAAAGAAAATCAAAAATACTAAAAACAAAGAAGAGCTATATTCCGAATTTCTTATTGAGTATAATAAAATGTTAGATAAATTCGATAAACATAAATAGAAATAACAAAACCTATTACTTACAGGTACTTAAAAGAACTAACTCTTTAGAAAGTGCATATCCATGTAAGTAATAGGTTTTTTAGTGCATATCAACAGAATAAATAACTATTAAATTTAAAAGAAAGATAAAATGATAGTAAATATTTGTCATAAGCATTAAAATTTGCTATCGTATTTCTAGTATGTAAATGGAGGTCATAAGATGAATTTTTTAGAAGAACGAATTGTAAAGGATGGCATTGTAAAAGAAGGAAATGTGCTGAAGGTAGATAGTTTTCTTAATCATCAGATGGATATAAGATTATTTGAGCAGATGGGAGAAGAATTCAAACGTCGTTTTAAGGATAAAAAGATAAATAAAATTTTAACAATAGAAGCTTCAGGTATAGGAATTGCATGCGTAGTTGCAAAATATTTTGAAGCACCGGTGGTGTTTGCAAAGAAATCTAAGAGCATTAACATTGACGGTGAAATGTATGTGGCAGAGGTAGAATCGTTTACACATAAGTGTAAAAATCAGATTATTGTATCAAAGAAGTTTATAGGACCTCAGGATCATGTTTTGATAATTGACGATTTCCTTGCTAATGGTTGTGCATTGCAGGGACTTATATCAATTGTCACTTCAGCAGGGGCTACAGTTGAGGGAATAGGAATTGCCATTGAAAAAGGATTCCAACCGGGAGGAAGAATGATAAGAAATCTTGGATATGATTTACAATCCCTTGCCATTGTAGAGGGAATGGACGCTAAAACAGGAGAAATTCAATTCCGCCCTCAATAATTTGTGCTATTGATACATGCTCTTTTTCTGTTATAATAGATTAGGTGTTTTGTATAAAACAAATAATAAAGAAAGGAGGAAGGGCGTGTTTAACGGATTATTTGGGAGAAGCGACAAACATACTGCAGCAGTTTTTGTAGATTATGAGCATTGGTATTATGGATACAGTAATATATTTTCTATGAAACCTAATATCGAAGAATGGTATGAAGAACTAAAGGAAGAATATAATATAAAAAAGTTAATGTTTTTTGGTGACTTTCACGGAAGTCCTATAGAAAAGGAATTACCAAGATTAGAAAAGATATCAGATAATGTGGTTCACACAGCAAGCACAAAAGACGGTGTGGACAAAGATTTTACGGATTTTATTATTTTAGATGCAATCTACAGAGAAGCTGCCAGAAAAAATTCCCCGGAAATATTTATTATTTTTACCGGAGATGCCCATTTTGATTTAGTTATAAAATATCTTAGAGACATTAAGAAAAAGGTTATTGTATATGGTGTGAAGCATTCACTTAGCAACAAGATTAAGGCATCAGCCAATGCATATGTGGAAATGCCAAGATCGAATCAGGAAAGACAATATTATTATGACGCAATTTTACAGTCTTTATATATTTTAAAAAAGAGACGCAAAATGGCAACTTATTCAAAGACAATAGAAAATGTATCTAATCATAGCGGGATTTCCAGAGAACGTATTCAGAATGCACTGGATGATTTAATGAACAACAAATATTTAAATATGACCGAGAAAGAGTATCGCGGTAAAAAGCCTAAAATACTTGAAGCAGATTGGAAACGTTTAAAAAAAGACGGTTTGTGGGATAAGTAATTGATATTAAATGAAAATAACCCCGTTTCAAATGACATTAGTTATGTCATTTGAAACGGGGATGTTTTTTATTTGTTTTTTATGGCAAAAGTAATTTTCTTTGATGACCATACATTAGGTGTTACATTTATCTCAAGATTTTTCCATTTTTTTGGAACTTCGTAAGATATAACCCCTTCCATTTTTTTACCGGATGCAATGTCGCCATCCAGTGAATTATATTTTTTGCCTTCATCTGTCTGGGTGCCAAGGTAATCACAATTTATAGATGAATCGTCAAGATATGCTTCAAAACTCACCATAGAACTTATTGTCAAATCTTTGTTTGAATTATTTTGAATTTTAAAAACACAAAGTACAAATTCTTTTCCATCGTCCGGTTTGACGAACATATCATCGCCTTCAGATGTAATAACCTTTTTTAGAGTAACCCGGATATCTTTGTATTCAGCAGTTTCACCAATATTAAAAACTGTTTTTTCTTCTGCGTTTTTTGGGGCACTGTCTTTTTTTGCTTCGGCCTTTGTGCTGTCATTTGAATCTGCTTTTTTTGCTTCAGTTTTTGTATTGTTATTTGAAGCTACCTTTTTTACTTCGTCGCTTTCGCCGGAACCACCGTTTGCTATAGCTGCAATAATAATCACTGCAATTACTGCAATAACAATCCATTTAACTTTAGATTTTTTGGGTTTAACGGCATTGTTAGTCTGTGTAACATTTTCTTCCATAATTATTTCCTCCACTTGTAAAAATTTATGTATAACATAAGATTATTGTAAATGTTATAGACTGAAAAATGTTATGCTGACAGCATAATATTAGTCTATAATATCTTCATTCATGTCATGAAGTAAAATATTGGTGTCAATTAAATTACATTTTTGTTCAATTGCAAATTGAATAATGCTATCACGTTTAATGCGTGGGTAAAGAGTGCTGTGGTCAGACAATTTAAGCAGACGGTTAGTATCAATAACAGATAGCCCCATTGCAATACATAATGCAAGGACCTTATTTCTGGAGGGCTTTTTTGAACCGTCAAATATCTGGTAGCAGTAATTTTTTTGAATATTAGATTTGTCAATAACGGCGGATTTGGTCATTCCGCAATCAGTAAGATATTTATTTAGATATTGGGGAAAAGTAGCATCATTAACGTCATCGAAGTTTTCCTGTATAAACTGTTCAATGTTCTTAGAATTTTTAAGTACTTTAAGTAATTCATCGGTTGTCTTCATAAAAAAATCCTTTCAGGTTTTCAAATTTAATTTTTTAAAGTATACTTTATATACTATAGTATATTTGCAAAAATGCAATGGCAAAATCACAAACTATAGGTATAAAATGTAACATAATAAAAAAGGTAAGAGATGAACATTATAAAAGAGTACTATGAGAAAAAATATAGCAAATTGTGTGTTCTTGCTGATACGGAAAAATGCAAAACAACACTGATGAGAAACAATGACACAGGTCAGTTGGTAGTGAAAAAAGTGATGAGTAAGGCTGCGTTTTCTGTGTATGAACAGTTAAAACTTATAGAAAATAAAAATTTAGTCAGAATTTTTGATTGCTATATGGATGGTGACAAGTGTATTGAGATAGAGGATTTTATTAACGGAAGACGTTTGGATGATTATATAACTAATCAAAAGTTAAATTACAATCAGTGCGTTCAGTTTACAATCGACATATGCACGGCATTGGAAGAACTGCACAAAGTTGGAATCGTACATAGAGACATACAGCCAAAAAACATTTTGATAAGTAATGAGGGAATTTTAAAACTTATTGATTTTGATATTTCAAGAAAGCAACATGCAGGACAGGATAAGGATACAGAGTTGCTTGGAACAGCCGGATATGCAGCACCTGAACAATATGGTTTTTCACAAACCAGCGATAAAAGTGATATTTATTCCATAGGTATTGTTTTAAAAGAAATGTGCTGGAAAAGTAATGTATGTGCAGATGAAAAATTGAAAGACATAATTGATAAATGCACTCAGATGGATCCGGACAATCGCTTTCAAAATGTTAAACAGTTAGAAGAGACTCTTTTGCAATGCATAGGGTCGAAAGATGGAAATAATGCACATATAACGGATTTGACAAATGGTGTAAATAACAATCAGGCAACGGAAAATGTAGAAAATCTACCACCAATTACATTCAAGTATGTTGTAAAGACTATACCGGGATTTAGAAGTGGCAACTTTTTGTATGCAATATTTGCCATTCTGATATACGGAACCATAATAGCTGCCTTTGGGCGGACACCATTTAATAAAGAATATGTTAATGTAAGTATGTACAACAAAGTCGTGGCATCAGCATTGTATGTAGCGTCTTTTATTATACCTTACATGTATTTGACCAATATTGCGGATATTGCAAGAAGGTTTCCAAAGAAAACATTTAAAAACAGATGGCTTGGGTATGTGTATCAAATATTTGCAGGGGTTATTTGGCTACTGGTTATTATTACATTAATACTTTTAATATTGAGATAATGGATATAGAGAAAATATATGAAACTGCAGAAAAGCTTTCACCGGATTATGATGTAAATGAAATTTATGAGACGATGAAACACTAGTATATTAATATAATATTACGACAATGAAGGGCTGTGTTCTAACTGTTTATAATGGTTAGAGTACAGCCCATTATTGTAGAACAAATAAACCACCGGCAAAAACCGGTGGTTATGACTAAAAAACAAAAGTTTACTTTTCAGGTTTTACAATTCACTATATCCATAGCCGTTTACAATAGCCTCTACACGTTGTCCCGCTTTACATAAAGGACAATCGTGGGATGAATATGCTTCATAATTAGGAATATCCTCGGCTCTGAAAAGTGCATCAACTCTGTGTCCGTCAATAGAATCTACAGCACTGAAAATAGAGGAGATACCCTGAAGAATACCGCCGTAGTACTCAATACATTCCATACTGTTTCTAATGGTCTTTCCTGTTGATGCGGAAGCAAGAAGCAGAAGAACATTCTTTCCGGCAATTTCAGGTTTCAGGTTATCTCTGAAAATCATTTGTCCATTCGAGTTAAATTCAGGTGTAACTACATAGATGGTTTTGTGTGCATTGAGGGATAAAATACCGGCACGGCTAAGTTCGCTGGCTAAAAATGCACCTATAACTTCACATCCGTCTAAGCAGACAATAGTATCTATTGGCTTGCCCATTACGTTGTAATAATCTTTCATGGCAATGGCAATACGCTCAGCTTCGTTCTGACGTGTTTTCATTGTAGTCATATCAAGATAAGCACTTACATGTGAATGAGTAGTTACAAAATGTCCCGGTATTACTTTAATGGCAATACGGGAATCTTTTCTGGCATAATACTTTACAATTCTGTTAGTAATCATATGTTTATCCTCCTTGTATTAAATTGTCATGTGCCGTTCAAATATCATGTATCAATTATACATTTTTACATATGAATTTTCAATGAAAATATTCCCAAGTTTATGTGGTTTATCTTTATAAAAAATTATGATAAACTATAGTGACGTAAGGAAAATGAACTATGCTTATATTGCGATGAAAGGAGAATGTGCGTAGTAATATACGCATTAATTGAAGTACATGAGCGATAAGGATTTAGAGAGTAATAATACTGAAAATAATGAAGAATTAAAAAACAATATAGAAGAAACTAACAGCAATAATTCAGGGGCAACTGAAAACAAAAATAACAATGAAGATGAATACGAAAAAATATGTTATGTTTGTAGAAGACCTGAAAGCAAAGCGGGAAAAATGATAGACATGCCCGGGGGAATTTGCGTTTGTGCAGACTGTCTTCAGAAAAGTTTTAACAGTTTTCAGAATATGGGAATGAATATAAACATTAGCGAGGATGAGTTGAAGGAACTTCTTAATATGCCGGGAATTCATATGATGACTCCGGAAGATTTTAGAAGAGACATTCCAAATAAGCAGAAACTCAAAAAGAAAAAGGCAAAGGAAAAAGACGTAGCTCCCGCAATAGATTTAAAGAAAATACCAGCACCACATATTATAAAAGAAAAATTAGATGAATATGTTATTGGTCAGGATTATGCAAAGAAAGTTATGTCTGTGGCTGTATATAACCATTACAAAAGAGTAGCTACTAACACAATGGATGACATTGAAATCGAAAAGTCTAACATGTTAATGATTGGACCTACAGGATGTGGAAAAACATATCTTGTAAAGACAATGGCGAAAATACTGGATGTGCCTCTTGCAATTACCGATGCTACATCCCTTACTGAAGCAGGATACATTGGAGATGATATTGAAAGTGTTATTTCAAAACTTCTTGCAGCAGCAGATAATGATGTTGAAAGAGCAGAGACAGGCATTGTATTTATTGATGAAATAGATAAGATTGCAAAGAAAGACACTACAAGAAGCAGGGATGTAAGTGGCGAGTCAGTGCAACAGGGAATGCTTAAACTTCTTGAAGGAAGTGAAGTGGAAGTTCCTGTCGGAGCTACAAGTAAAAATGCCATGGTGCCTCTTGCAACAGTAAATACAAAAAATATTCTGTTTATTTGTGGTGGAGCTTTCCCTGATTTGGAAGACATTGTTAAAGAGAGATTAAACAAGCAGGCTTCCATTGGATTTCTGGGTGATTTAACAGACAAGTATGACAATGACAAAAATGTTATAAGCAAGGTTACAGGCGATGACTTAAGAAAGTTTGGAATGATTCCGGAATTCCTTGGCAGACTTCCAATTGTATTTACCCTTGACGGATTGACGGAAGAAATGATGGTAAAGATTCTGACGGACCCTAAAAATGCCATTATTAAACAGTACCAGAAGCTTCTTGAATTAGATGAGGTTAAACTTGAATTTACTGAAGGAGCTCTTAAAACAATAGCAAAGAAAGCTATGGAAAAGAAAACAGGAGCAAGAGCTCTCCGTTCAATAATAGAAGAGTTTATGCTGGATATTATGTACGAAATTCCAAAGGATGACCACATTGGCACTGTTAAAATAACAGAAGAATATATCAACGGCACAGGTGGACCAGTTATAGGAATGAGAGGACAAAATCTAATTGAAGAATAAGTAGTAACGGTTTTGAAATCAAGACATATAATATAATAATATTTTTTAATAATAAGAAAAGAGAGGATGTTATAGCAATTATAATATCCTCTCTTTTTTGAAAGGATTGAGGGATGCCTGATTGTAGAGAAATAATAATGTCTCAGGACTATGGAGATTTTATTGTGGAGTATGGAGGGGGCAGTGAAAAGGCATTAGAGAGGTTCGGAAATGACTGTCTTCAGATAATTAATGAACGATATTATTGCACCTATGAAAAACTCACCAATATTCCAAACTTTGGGGTGGCAGCAAACACTTATAATGCCATTCCTAAATTATACGGTCTTATGGACACAACATCTGTGGCAGCGACAGGTTCAATAAGACTGCAAAATCAACTGAGGTTGGAACTGACGGGAAAAGGTGTTATTGTGGGTTTTATTGATACAGGAATTGACTACACAAATAATTGTTTTCTTAATTCTACGGGACAGACCAGAATTATCAGTATATGGGATCAGACAGATAACAGTGGAACTCCTCCTCAAAATTTTTATTACGGAAGTGAGTATACTATGGAACAAATTAATTCTGCCATAGAATTTGATGAACCGCAAAATATTGTTTCCCATAGGGATGAAAACGGACATGGTACATTTATGGCAAGTGTAGCTTGTGGTAAATATGATGAACAAAGGGATTTTGTAGGCAGTGCTCCGGAAAGTTATATAGCCATGGTTAAGTTAAAGCCGGCTAAAAATTATTTGAAGGATTACTTTTTGCTTGATACTGAAGATGAAGTGTATCAGGAAAATGATATTATGCTGGCAGCTAATTATTTAAGAAATTTAAGGATTAAATACGATATGCCTGTTGTGATTGTACTTGGAATTGGAACAGGAAGCGGAGATCGGGCAGGAGGTTCTCCCCTGGCACAATATCTAAATGAACTTGGACAATATATAGGACACTGTGTTGTTGTCTGTAGTGGAAACGAAGGCAATGAAAGACTCCATTATAGTGGTGCGTTAAATGACGGGAAAAATGATGAGGTGGAGATAAGAGTCGGAGAAAATGACAAAGGGTTTGTTTTAGAACTGTGGGGTAATACGCCTGATTTGTTTTCCGTTTCTTTTGTATCACCATTAGGGGAAACAGTGGAAAGAATTCCTGCAAGAAAGGATGTAAGCGAAAGGGTAAATTTTCTTCTTGAGGATACCACCATTGAAGTGGATTACAGTCTGGTGGAGGCAGGAGGCGGAAAAGAACTAATATTTATGAGGTTTATAAGACCTACTCCGGGATTGTGGACTATAAGAGTATATGGCAACAATATTTTAAACGGCAGATTTAATATTTGGGCGAATATTAGAAAGTTTGTAAATGCAGAAACATATTTCCTAAAACCAAATCCGGATATAACATTAACAGTACCTTCAGATGCACAAAATGTAATTAATGTTAGTGGATATGATAATTTTACAGAAGCGATATACCCAAATTCAGGAAGGGGATTTACTAATGATAATAATATAAAGCCTGATGTGGCAGCTCCCGCTGTAAATGTTTATGGAGCTGATAGTGGAAGAAGCGCGGAACTTAGTGGAGGGTTTACGAGAAAAAACGGAACGTCCATTGCAGCAGCTCTTGCAGGAGGGTGTTGTGCACAAATGCTTCAGTGGGGATTTGTTAATGGAAATGACATTTACATGAAGGGAACTTATATAAAAAGTTATCTAATCCGTGGAGCACAGAGAAACCGAAATATCACTTATCCCAATGTCCAATGGGGGTACGGAAAGTTAGACGTATTTAACAGTTTTCTTATACTTACAAGAACATAGTGGTAAAAGTTGCTTTTTTGATAAAATTATATTAGAATTATTTAGTTAGCGATAGAGGCTGACGAATATACTATTATATAAGGAGAAATAAGATGAAATTATCAAAATTAGTGGGAGACAGATTTAAAGAAAGACCGGCAAACTGTCTTATCGACAGTCATGCCTTAATGGTGAGAGGAGGATACATCAAAAATGTAGCAAATGGTATCTATTCTCAGTTCCCGCCGATGAAGCGAATTTCACAAAAAATAGAAAATATTATCCGTGATGAAATGGACAAAATTGACGGACAGGAAGTTTTATTCCCTGTTACGTTACCGGGAAGTCTTTGGGAAGAATCAGGAAGATATGACACTGTTGGTTCAGAACTTCTAAGATTTAAGGATAGAACAGGAAGCAAGATGGTTCTTGGTATGACTCATGAAGAAGCTTCAGTTCAGCTTGTTAGGGAATATGCAAACAGCTATGCAAAATATCCTTTTATGATTTATCAGATTCAGACTAAGTTCCGTGATGAGGCAAGACCTAGAGCAGGACTTATTCGTGTTCGTGAATTTACAATGAAGGATGCTTACTCATTCCATACATCACAGGAAGATTTAGAGAGATATTACAATATATGTTACGATGCTTATAATCGTATTTTTGCAAGATGTGGTATTCCTGAAGTTGCAGTTGTTGCATCAGATTCAGGTATGATGGGAGGAAGTATTTCCCATGAATATATGCTTCTTACACCTGCAGGCGAAGACTCAATTGCAGTATGTCCTGAATGTGGATACAGTGCAAACGTTGAAGCTGCACCAAGCATTATTGAAAATGAAAATAAGATTCCAAAGGAAGAATTAAAAGAGGTTGCTACACCGGGCACAGGTACAATCGAAGAACTTTGTGAATTTTTAAATATTCCTGCAGAAAACACGGCTAAGGCAGTTGTATATCAGAGAAATGAAGATGACAGTTATGTAGTTGCATTTATAAGAGGTGATTTAGATATCAATGAAACTAAATTTACAAATGCGTTGGGATGTGAAATTCATCCGGCAGTAATTGAAGATGACAGCGTGCTTACAGCAGGATTTATTGGACCTGTAGGAATAAATGAAAAGGTAACAGTTCTTTTTGACAATTCATTAAAGGATATTGATTATCTAGTAACAGGTGCCAACAAGGTTGATGTTCACTACACAGGATTTAATGTAGACAGAGATTGTCCTGATGCTAAATATTTTGATCTTGCTAAGATTGTTGAAGGTGGCATTTGTCCAAAATGCGGAAAGCATTCAATTACAATTTCAAGAGGTATCGAGGTTGGAAACATATTCCAGTTAGGAACAAAATATTCTAAGGCAATGGGCTTTAAATATACAGACGAAAATGGAGATGAACAGTATCCTATTATGGGATGCTACGGAATTGGCGTAGGTCGTATGGCAGCTTCAATCTGTGAAGTGAGACATGACGATTACGGTCCAATCTGGCCAATTACAATTGCACCTTGGCAGGTACATTTATGTTGCTTACGTTCTGATGATGCAAAATGTAAAGAATTAGCAGATAACCTTTACAATACACTTCAGAATAAGGGAATTGAAGTTATTTATGATGATAGAAAAGTAAGACCCGGAGCAATGTTTGCAGATGCAGATTTATTAGGTGTTCCTGTAAGAGTTGTTGTAAGTCCAAGAAATCTTGAAGAGAATGCAGTAGAAATTTCTACAAGAGATAAGCAGATAGACAAGCAGAAGACACCTGTAGACAATGCAGTTGCAGAGGTAGAAAGAATTATAAAGAAACTTACTGATGATATTTATGCCGAAGTAAAATAACAGGTGATTAATGGAAAAATATAAGATGATTGCATTAGATATGGATGGTACGCTTCTTAACAGTAATAAGGAGATTACTCCGAAAACATTATCAGCCGTAGAAAAGGCTTTTGATGCAGGAAAAGAAGTTGTCCTTTCCACAGGAAGGTGCATTGCGGAATTAAAACAGTATATAGATCAGATGCCAGGACTAAGATATATTGTAGGTGTTAGTGGCGCATTGGTTTACGATCTTAAAGAAGACCGTATAATATATGACAATCCTATTTCAGATGATATTGTATTGAAAGTTTTGGAAATAGCTGATAAAACAGATGTTATGGTTCATTTACTTACAAAGGATTCCATAGTACAAAAGAGTCATATGATGAATATGGAACATTTTAATATGGAAGTATATATACCTTTGTTTGAAAGTGTAGCAACCACGGTGGAAAATATTTCCGATTATTATAAAAAAAATCCTATGCCGGTGGAAAAACTGAATCTGTACCATGCGAATCCTGGACTTAGAGAAGAAACAAGAAGCAAGCTTCAGGGCATACCTTTAGAACTGGCAAATTCAGAAGAAACTTCTCTTGAATTGTCGGCTATTGGAACTACAAAGGGAACAGGACTTATGAAATTATGTCAGCATCTGAAGCTGGATATGTCAGAGGTAATATCCGTGGGAGATGCAGATAATGACTTAGATGTACTTTCTAAAGCCGGGCTTGCAGTGGCAATGAAAAATGCCAATGACAATGTAAAGAAAATTGCAGATGTTATTGTGGCGGATTGCGATAATGACGGCGTAGCAGAGGCTATAGAAAAATATTTATTATAATAGAAATAAAGAGTGCTATGTTAGTGATATGAAATCACTGATGTGGCACTTTTTTTGATGGAGGGAAGATATTGAATTGTTTATGTTTGTGTGGGCATGGTAGATGCTTGTGGGGAATAATAAAGATTATAGAGAAGAATGCAATAAAACAAAATAAATAAGATTATGTGCCGGAATACAGGGAACTGGAACAAAGAAAATTACCATCCATGTAAAAATAATTATTTTTCAAAATTAAATTATCCTGTTACAAGAAAAATGAAAATCATTTCCAAATTCATTGACTTTAACGCAAAACGGTAGTAGAATAGCAAATTGAAAAAGATTTTCAAATTCAGAATGCTAAAGCGAAATGTCTAAGGAGGCAGAACATGTCAGGAAAGTATAAGACGAAACAACAGTCAGCCATAAGAGAGTGCCTTAAGATGCACAAGGATGGCTATGTTACGGTAGGAGAAATTGAAAAATATTTAAAAGACAATAATTGTCAGGTAGGTTTGACAACTATTTACAGACATTTGGAAAAAATGCAGCAGGATGGTATTATAACAAGAATAAATGTGGAAAAAACACAGGGAGCATGTTACCAATACATTGAAAACGATGATAATAATGACATTTTTTACATAGAATGTGAAAAGTGTGGAAAAGTTACAAAAATGGAATGTCATCATTTGGCAGAGTTATATAGCCACTTAAATGCAGACCATCATTTTAATATCAATCCGAAAAAAACAGTATTATACGGTATGTGTGAAAAGTGCTCGCATTAGAATTTTGCATTATATAAAGTATAGAAATCATGAGGAATGGAGATTTTCATGAAAACAATAAAAAAAATATTTGCACTTTGTCTTGTGGGGACATTGTGCATTAATATTATTGGCTGTAAAAAAAATAGTCAGCCGACAGAAACGGACAAAAATAATAAATTAACAATAATGACAACCCTATACCCGTACTATGATTTTGTGAGGGCTGTTGTTGGGAATACACCGGGAATTGACGTGAAGCTTTTGATTGCACCGGGGAAAGATGACCATTCATTTGAGCCTACCCCGAAAGATATTGTGGCAATTAACAAAGCGGATTTGTTTATTTATAATGGTGGTTCCATAGAAAACTGGGTTGAGGAAATAACAGGCTCCTTGGACAATGATAAACAGGTTAGAATGCGAATGATGGATTACCTTGATAATAATCAGTTGCAACAAAAGAGTAATGCATCAGCAAATGAAGAGGCAGATAATAAGGAGACAGAGAGGCTGTTTGCTGTGGAGGATGATGACCATCACCATGATCATGAACATGGTCAAGATGAACATTCAGAAGAAACAGATGAACACATTTGGACTTCACCTAAATACGCGACAGTTTTAGTGGGGAAAATAAGTGAAAAACTTTGTAGTTTGATGCCGGAGTATAAAAAGGAATTTGAAAAAAATTCTGAAGATTATATAAAACAAATAAATAAAGTAGATACGAGAATACGAAAAATAGTGGATAAATCAAAAAACAAAGAAATTATTTTTGCAGACAAATTTCCACTAAAATATTTTGCTCAGGAATATGGTTTGAAGTATTATGCAGCATTTCCGGGATGTAGTGGTGATACGGAGCCAAGTGCCAAAACAGTAGCTTTTCTAATAGACAAGGTAAATGCAAATCATGTAAAGGGAATTTTTTACTTAGAACTTAGCAGCAGAGCCATGGCAGATGTAATTAGTGAAGACACTGAGGCAGAGGTTTATCAGTTTAATTCCTGTCATAATGTAACAGACAGACAGTTCAAAAAAGGTGTTACTTATGTACAGCTAATGAATGAAAATGCGGACGTGTTAGAAAAAACGATTGATTAATTATGTAAACTAAAAAAGAGGATAGCAATGATTTTAGAATGTAGTAATGTAACTTTAGGATATGACAATAGAATAGTTGCGGGAAATATTAATTTCTCAATAAATAATGGAGATTATTTGTGTATAGTAGGGGAAAACGGAACAGGAAAAAGCACATTAATAAAAACCCTGTTGGGACTTATAAAACCATTGGATGGGAAAGTTAATGTAAATGTAGGAAAAAGCCTTAAAGGTGTTGGATATCTTCCGCAGCAGACGGCAATTCAAAGAGATTTTCCTGCCAGCGTGTGGGAAGTAGTTTTATCAGGTGTGTTAAATGAAGAACACAACAGCCCTTTCTATTCAAAGAGGGACAAGAATGAAGCTATGAAGAACCTAAAAAAACTGGATATAGTGAACCTGAAAAAGAGATGTTATAGAGAATTGTCCGGTGGACAACAGCAGAGGGTTCTTCTTGCAAGGGCACTTTGTGCTACAGACAGTCTTCTTATATTAGACGAGCCTGTAACAGGACTTGATCCTGCGGCATCTCTGGACTTTTATGAGGAAATAAAAAAATTAAACAGAGAAGGAGTAACTATAGTTATGGTTACCCACGATATCAAAAATGCCATGAAATATGCCACCCATATTCTACATCTGGAACAGGGGGATGATTTCTTTGGTACAGTAGATGAATACAGAAAGTCAAAGGTTTCAAATATGTTTTTAGGAGGTAGAAATAATGCTTAGCGAAATGCTTTCATATGAATTTATGAGAAGAGCTTTATTGGGGGGAGTTTTAGTATCCCTTTGTGCTGCACTTCTTGGAGTAAGTCTTGTCCTAAAAAGATATTCAATGATAGGTGACGGATTATCCCATGTATCTTTTGGAGCATTGTCCATAGCAATCGCCTGTGGATTTGCACCAATTAAGTTTTCCATACCAATAGTTATAATTGCGGCATTTCTGTTGCTTCGATTGGCGGAGAATGGAAAGATGCGAAGTGATGCAGCCATTGCCATGGTGTCGGCATCAGCATTGGCAATAGGTGTTATAGTCACATCTCTTACATCGGGACTTAGCACGGATGTGTACAGCTACATGTTTGGAAGTACTCTGGCAATTTCCGGCGATGACATTCATTTTATTATTACAATGGCTTTTGTTGTGCTAATAAATTTTGTATTTAGTTATCATAGAATATTTGCTGTGACCTTTGATGAAAATTTTTCCAAGGCAACGGGAACAAAGGTTGGAACATATAATACATTGATTTCCATTATGACAGCGGTAATAGTTGTTTTGGGAATGAAAATGATGGGAGCACTGCTTATATCAAGCCTTATAATTTTCCCATCTCTTACATCTATGAAAATATTTAAAAGCTTCAGAAGTGTTACTATATGTTCTGCGATATTGTCAGTTGTAAATTTTGTTATTGGACTTATTGCATCATACGGATTAAATCTTCCGGCAGGTGCCAGTGTTGTGGTGGCAAACTTGGTGGTATATATTTTATTTAGTATTGTTTCTGCTATAATTAAGAAAAGACAAATTGCTTAAAAATTTGGGAGAAAAAATGGACGTACAATTATTTATAAAAAAATTAGATGAGCTATATGAAAACAGGCAGTTAGATAAAGTTGAGCCTTTCTTTACTGAAAGTTTAAAACGGGCAGTAAAGGAAGAGGACAAGGCTGCTCAGTTTACGGTTTTAAATGAGATGATGGGATTTTTCAGAGATACAAGTCAGTATCAAAAATCCATTAAAGCATGCAATGAATGTATAAATCTTATGAAGAATATGGGAATTGAGGGAACTATTGATTATGCCACATCCCTTCAGAATATTGCAAATGCTCACAGGGCAGCAGGTTTACTACAGGAATCTCTTAAGTTTTATAATAAGACTTTCGAAATATATAAAGAAAATCTTCATGAAGATGATTACAGGTTTGCCAGTTTAAATAACAACATTGCACTTTTATACCAGGAAATGGGAGAGTACAAAAAAGCAGTAGAACATTTGGAAAAGGCACTGGTGATTATTGAAAAAATTGACGGAGCTGAAATAGAGGTTGCCACAACCAAGTCAAATTTGGGGGCATCATTGCTGGAACTTGGACAGGTGGAAAAAGCAGTGGATTACTTAAATGAAGCCCTTGATACTTATAGAAAAGATGAAGTTAAAAATTTTCATTATAGTGCGGCATTATCAGCCATGGCTACTGCAAAGTGTAAACTTGGAAAGTATGAAGAAGCGGTTCCTTTATATGAGGAAGCCTTGAGGGAAATAGAAGTAAATATGGGAAGGGGAACTGCCTACCATATTACAGAAGAGAATTTGAAAGAAGCAAAGAAGCATTGTCAAGGCGTTAAGGATACTAAAATTTCAGGAATAGAACTTTCAAAAAAATTCTATGAAGAAGTTGGGGCTTCTATGATTAAGGAAAAGTTTCCTGAGCACGAAAGCAAAATTGCTGTAGGCTTTGTGGGAGAAGGCTCAGAAAGATTTGGCTTTGATGATGAATATTCAAGAGACCATGATTTCGGACCGGGATTTTGTCTGTGGGTAACAAAAGACACTTACGAAAAAATCGGTGAAGAGTTACAGAGTGAATATGACAGACTGCCAAAAGAATATATGGGTATAACCCGTGTTGATACAAAAATGGCAGAGGGACGCTGCGGTGTCTGTGTAATTGGGGATTTTTACGAAAAATACACAGGATTCAGACAGAGCCCTGAGAAAATAGCAGACTGGATTTCCATAGAGGATTATAAACTTGCTACAGTTACAAATGGAGAGGTCTTTAGGGACGATGAAGGAATATTTACTGATATAAGAAATCATTTTTTATGTCAACCTAAAAAGGCAAGGTTAGTTAAATTAGCCAGAGAGATTTCTGCCATGGCTCAGACAGGGCAGGTAAACTATGGCAGGTCAATGGGAAGAAAAGATTACGTTACGGCAGAACTTTGCATTGCGAAATTTATGGAACATACAATGAAGTGCATGTTTATTTTAAATAAAAAATATGCTCCATATTACAAATGGATGGCAAAGGGGATAAAAAGCCTTGAACTGCTTCCTGAAATAGAGGCTACAATGAGAGCCCTTGCAGATATGGGAGACCAAAGAAAGGCATGGGAGAATTACAGTTATAGTAATACTTCTATAAACAGCGAGGATCAAAAAGCTTTAACAATTGAAATTATTGCAAATCTTGTAATTGGTGAAATGAAAAGGCAGGGAATAGTTACTGATGTGACATCCAATTTTCTTGGAGATTATGTAGGAGTTATTATGAATAAAGCAGAATACAACAGAAATGAAGTTATAGATGAAATAATTAAACTGGAGTTTAATGCATTTGACAAGGTTCAAAATGAAGGAGGCCGTGCCGAATGTCAGGATAACTGGCCGGTATTCTATGTTATGAGAAAAAGTCAGTACATGACATGGACTGATGACATGCTTCTCTGTATCAGAGACCTTTGGTTGGAAAACAAAGCAAAAGGCTGGAACATGATTACGGAAAAATACGGACGTATGATGGAACACACAGCGCCGGAGGAGTACAAAGAACTTGCTAAATATTTCCCGGAAAAATCAGAACGGACAAGAGCTATCGTAGACCAGATTGCAGAAATACAGGTAAACTGGATGGAAGACTTTGCAAAACAATATCCAAAGCTTGCAACACAGTCAAGGGACATAACATCTGATTTTGATAACCCATATAATACAAGTTATGAAACCTATTTAAAGGGCGAACTTCTTACTTACTCCGAAGAATTACTGAAACTTTACGCCCAATTTATAATAGACTTATCCAAAAACAACAAAAATCTGGCGCAAATGACAATTGAAAACACGGCAAAACTTCAGGGCTATAAAAGTCTTGACGAAGCCGAATCAAAATTAAAATAAATTGGAAGAATAACAATTACGGTAAGATACTAAAAGACAAAACAGAAATAATCGTGGCAAAAATAGAAATACAATCGGTTTTGTAAAAGACATCTCCATTCTCTTTTTGAGGAGAGAAGATTTTGTTTATATTTATATCTGCTTTTTTAACAAATATGTTGAAAACAATTAGGCACAAATGCTATCATAGAAGATACAAAAATAAGCCCCGGCGGCATAAAGGTTAAGGAAAAGAAAATGGCATTTTTACCAATATCCCGAGAAGACATGAAAGCTCAGGGAATAGAACAATTAGACTTCGTATTTGTAATAGGTGACGCATATGTAGATCACCCATCTTTTGGACATGCAATAATCAGCAGGGTCTTGCAGTCCTATGGCTACACAGTTGGAATAATATCCCAGCCGGATTGGAAAGATGATAACAGCATAAATATTCTTGGTGAACCAAGACTTGCATTTCTTGTAATGGGAGGAAACATGGACTCCATGGTAAATCATTATTATGTTTCAAAAAAACACAGGGAAAGCGATGCTTATACACCGGGAGGAGTTATTGGAAAGCGACCGGACCATGCAGTGGTGGCATATTGCAATCTTATACGTCACACCTACAGAAAGAAGCCTATTATCATAGGAGGTATAGAGGCAAGCCTCAGAAGAATGGCTCACTATGATTACTGGAGTAACAGTTTTAAAAGATCAATACTTCTGGACTCGCAGGCTAATTTGATTTCGTATGGAATGGGTGAAAAATCAATAGTACAGATTGCTGAAGCACTGGACAGCGGAATGGATATTAATGATATAACATATATTTCGGGAACAGTTTTTAAAACTAAGAACATAGACCTTGCATATGATCCAATTATTCTTCCATCATATGAGGATATGAAGATGGACAAGTTAAACTATGCAAGAAGTTTTAAGATACAAAGTGAAAATACAGATCCATTTAATGGAAAAACATTGGTGGAACCATATCCTAACGGTATATATGTGGTACAAAATCCACCACAGGAACCTCTAACGAAACAGGAAATGGATGATGTTTATGATTTACCATATGAGAGAACCTATCATCCAAGTTATGAAAAAGATGGAGGAGTTCCTGCTATATCAGAAATTCAGTTTTCATTAATAAGTTGTAGAGGATGTTTTGGAGCATGTAGTTTTTGTGCCCTGACATTTCATCAGGGAAGAATTATTCAGACAAGAAGTCATGAATCAATAATAAAAGAAGCAAAGAAAATTACTGAAATGCCGAACTTTAAAGGCTATATTCATGATGTTGGAGGCCCTACGGCTAACTTTTATCATCCTTCATGTAAGAAGCAGTTAAAGAGTGGTGTATGTAAAAATAAACAGTGCCTTTGGCCACAACCATGCAAAAATTTAGACACAGATCATAGCGAATATTTACAGCTATTACGAAAATTACGGGAATTGCCAAAGGTAAAAAAAGTCTTTGTCCGTTCAGGAATAAGATTTGATTACATTATGGCTGACAAAGATAAAAACAGTACATTTTTCAAAGAATTAGTTAAATATCATATAAGCGGTCAGCTTAAAGTGGCACCGGAACATATATCAGATAAGGTGCTGTCTTATATGGGAAAACCGGAAAACTGCGTATATGAAAAATTTATAGAAAAATATTATAAATTAAATGAAAGTGAAGGAAAAAATCAGTTTGTTGTGCCATATCTTATGAGTTCCCATCCGGGTTCAGATTTAAATGAGGCAATAAAGTTGGCGGAATATTTGAGAGATATTGGATATAATCCTCAACAGGTTCAGGATTTTTATCCTACACCATCTACAATGTCTACGGTAATGTATTATACAGGAGTTGATCCTAGAACAATGAAGGAAGTTTACACTCCTAAAAATCCACATGAGAAGGCAATGCAGAGAGCTCTTATGCAATACAGAAATCCGGCGAATTATGAACTGGTAAGGGAAGCATTGTATAAAGCAGGAAGAACGGATTTGATAGGCTTTGACAAACACTGCCTTATTAAACCAAGACAATTAAAAAAAGACAGGGCCGCAAAGAAAGGGGAACAGGACAGAAGAAAGCTCCAAAACAGTAAAAATAAAACCCAAAACAATAGAGTCAGAAAGACTGAAAACAGGCAAAAAAAGAAAAAGTAAAATAAGTACAAAATTATAATGGAAGCAGTTGAAGGAAAGTGCTATACTGTCTAGAGAAATGATGAGGTATGCACAGGTTACACTTTGTATACAATTAATTTATATAGTAATTCAGGAGGAAAAAGAAATGGATATTAAAACATTACAAAAAGACATGATTACGGCTATGAAGGCGAGAGATAAGGCAAGAAAAGAATCTATCTCAGCATTGATTCAGGCTGTAAAGAAGGCAGCAATAGATGCAGGATGCAGAGATGATATTCCTGAAGAAATGGTAAATAAAGTGATTCTTAAAGAATTAAAAACAGTCAAGGAACAGATCGACAGCTGTCCTAGTGACAGAACTGACTTAATAGAAGAATATCAGGCAAGATATGACGTATTTAATGAGTATGCACCAAAGTTAATGAGTGCAGAAGAAATAGAAACAGAATTGAAAGAAAAATTTGCAGATGTAATTGCAACAGGAAATAAGGGACAGATTATGAAAACAGTAATGCCTGCATTTAAGGGCAGAGCAGACGGAAAAGTTATTAATCAGTTGGTTGCAAAATTATGTCAGTAATAAAATAATTATAAAAATTCATTAGAAGCATTACTCAGAACAATACAAGTAGGAGAAAACTTTAAAAAGTATATAAATACTAAAAAAGATACAGACAGTAATGTTAAGTTTATTAATGATACCGGCGTGGATTTTGCATATGAAAAAGGTGGGGATGTGTTCGTATTCCTTAGCCAGCTCAGATGGTCATATGGCGGAAAGAACAGTACACTTTTAGATGACGAACAGTTAAACTGGCTTGAAAAAACACTGAATAACTATGCTGACAAAAACGTATATTTATTTTTCCATACATACTTTGCATCTGAAAACGGAGATGTTACAACAGCAGTTGGAAATCTTAAAAACCCGGGTGGATATACATATGATCTGACATATACTTTTGGTGCAAAGGATGAAACAAGATTTAGAGCAATCTTAAATAAATATCCAAATGTTACAATGTTTAGCGGACATTCACACTGGGCATACGACCAGCAGAAATACAATCCAAATACCAATATTGGAAATATCAATAGCAAAAAAACAGGGGCATCACTTGTACATATAGCAAGTGTAAGTGCACCAAGAACAATAGAAGCAAATTCTACTAAACGTGATGAAAATGCCGGCGTGCGTTCCGAGGGGATGATTGCCCTTAAGTATAGAAATAGTACAGTATATATGGGAACTGATTTTAAGAATGGCAGATATATGGCTTATGCAACATACATTAATAAGGATGGGGCAAAGCAGACACCTGTAGCTGCAATTAAAACCGGAAGTTCTAAAATCACATCTGTTGGAAAAGTTAAGAAGGTATCTAAAAAGTCCAAAAAATACAAAGTACTTATCAAATACAAAAAAGTAGAAAAGGCTGTAAAGTATCAGATTCAGTATTCTACAAGTAAGAGATTTAAGGCAAAATATACTAAAACAAGAACTACGGACAAAACAAAATACACTCTTACAAAGCTTAAAAACAAAAAAACATATTATGTAAGAGTGAGAGCATTTAGATACCAGTTCGGTTACAGAGTAGATGGTGATTGGTCAAAGACTAAAAAGATAAAAATAAAAGTCAAAACTAAAACAAAGAAAAAAGCTAAGAAGAAGTAGATTAATATGAAAAGAAAACGCAAAAGAAATTTCAAAAGGGTATTGATAATTGACGCTATTTTAATAGTTCTCATAGTTGCCATGTTCCTTTTTGTAAAATTCAGGCAAAGAGATGCTTTTTCCGATAAAGGAGAATACAAGTCAATTAAAATAGAAGGTACATGGTATAAAGTCGATGTAGATGAAATGACCGTGGTTACTTTGGATAAGAAGGAAAAATATGTTGAAAAGGATGCTGATGGAAAACAGATTCTTTCTACAACATACGAAATAGGAAATCATGCCTTTAAATTAGGGGATACAAAACTATCAATGAATTATGTTGATGAAAAGAAAGAAGTGGAAGATACCATTGGAAAAGATGATTTGTCAGATTATCATTTGAGGGTATATTTCTACACAATAGATAAATCCGGAAAGAAAATTTATTATTTCAAAAGCGAAACTGATGCAGCAGATCAGGTTGATGATAATACAAAAACTAATGAGTATTATGAAAAAGCAGGACTGTTTGATGAAAAGGGATTCGCTATTGATGAAGACGGATTACTATTGGCTTACAAGGGTAATGAAAAAGAAATAACACTACCGGCTGAAGTAGTAGGTATTGCAGAAAATGCAATGTCTGCTGATTATGACAGGGCACTCAAAACGGAAAAGGTAACAATACCGTCTACGGTTAAAAAAATACAAAGTGGTGCATTTGCTTTTTCAAATGTTAAAACAGTCGTGATTAATCCGGGAGTTGTACAAATTGAGGAGTGGGCATTTGGTGACAGCCTGTTAACAGACATTTATCTGCCAGCTCAGATACAGATAATGCAGCCGGGAATTTTTGAAACTCAGGGTGGAGTAAAAGGACTTAAAATTCACTGCAAAGCAGGCTCACAGGTGGAAAACTTTATTAAAGCAAATCCACCAAAAGGTGATTACAAAATTGTAAGTGAATAGGATTTATAAGAGATTGCTTCGCTAAGAATTATGCAGGCGGCCTCTTTTATATAATATAAATAAAAAATAGTATTGACATTTTTTTAACAATAACGTATACTATTCCTAGCGATAAAATAGGAATTAAAAAGAAAGGAATTCAAAAATGAAGGCAGTTTTAGGAAGTATAGTTCATAATACAGAATCCATGTGCTGTTGTTGTATGAATACTACAACCTTTAATTGTTATGCACTTTTGGATTTGAAAATGTGATACATAATATCAAACGTATTTAGGCAGGTGCATAATGATGTACCTGCTTTTTTACTTTAATGATTTGGTTAATAATAAATAACCATAAAAACTATTTGGGAATATATTAATAAAAAGGAAAGTGTAGACAAAATGGATTTTAATTTTATTGAACAACAGATTCCGGTATATGTTGATGCTGCAAAGGTTACTCTCATAATGGCATTTTGGGGAATACTGTTAGCTATAATAATCGGATTGCTTTGCAGCATTATAAGATATGTGAGAATACCCGTACTAAAACAAATAGTGGGGTTTTATATAGAACTATCAAGAAATACTCCCCTGCTGATACAATTATTCTTTCTGTATTTTGGGTTGCCGAAGATAGGAATTATTCTATCTTCAGAACAATGTGCCATAATAGGCGTGGCATTTTTAGGGGGAAGTTACATGTCAGAGGCTTTTAGAAGCGGACTTGACAATGTGGCGGACATTCAGGTGGAATCAGCATTAAGTCTTGGAATGACAAAAGTACAGACATTTGTTCACATAATTTTGCCACAGGCTGTTTCAAATTCAATTCCGGCATTTTGTGCAAACATAATTTTCTTAATAAAAGAAACTTCCGTGTTCAGCGCAGTGGCACTGGCAGATTTAATGTTTGTAACAAAAGATTTAATCGGGGTTCATTATAAAACAGATGAGTCACTATTAATGCTTGTAATTGCATATCTGATTATATTGTTGCCGATTTCGTTGATTTGTACATTTATAGAAAGGAGAGTCCGTTATGCTGAATATGGCGATTAGTGTTTTGTTTAAAGGGAACAATTTCCTAAGACTTTGCGAAGGACTTTGGGTTACCTTAAGAATTGCCCTTATTGCAATGTTATTTTCCATAGTTTTGGGATTTATATTTGGAATGATTATGACAGTTAACAATAGAATAGTAAAAATATTGTGCAGAATATATTTGGAAATTGTGAGAATTATGCCACAGCTTGTATTACTGTTTATTGTATATTTTGGAGCTGCAAAGCATTTAGGAATTAACATACATGGAGAATTGGCATCAATTATAGTATTTACATTTTGGGGAACAGCAGAAATGGGTGATTTGGTAAGAAGTGCACTTATATCCATACCAAAACATCAATATGAAAGCGGATATGGGTTAGGTCTGAAAAAAATTCAGGTATATGTATATATAATTTTTCCTCAAACTATCAGGAGGCTGTTACCTTCATCAATAAATCTTTTGACAAGAATGATTAAGACTACATCTCTTGTAGTTTTGATAGGAGTAGTTGAGGTGGTAAAAGTAGGAAAACAGATTATTGACGCATCAAGATATACCGAACCTAATACGGCTATATGGGTATATGGAACAATATTTTTAATGTACTTTATTATATGTTTTCCATTTTCCAGATTGGCATCAGTATTAGAAAAGAAACTTTCGGATTAGGAGGAATAAAATGACAGATAAAATAATAGAAGTAAAGAATTTAGTAAAATCATATAATAAAGGAGAGCCGGTTCTTAATGACATTTCATTTTCAATTGAAAAGGGAGAAGTTGTAGTAATAGTTGGTCCTTCAGGATGCGGTAAAAGTACATTTTTAAGATGCTTAAACAGACTGGAGGATATTGATTCAGGCACTATTAAGCTTCGGGGCAGAAGTTATGAAAAGGAAAAGAAAAAAATATCAACTGTAAGAGAGCAGATAGGTATGGTATTTCAGAGTTATGACTTGTTTCCCAATATGTCAATTATAGATAATCTGGTACTGGCACCGTGTAAGGTTCAAAAACGAAAAAAAGCAGAAGTAAAAAAAGAAGCCGAAAAGTTATTGGACAGAGTGGGGCTTTTAGAAAGAAAGGATGATTATCCAAGGCAATTATCAGGTGGACAGAAGCAGAGAGTTGCCATAGTGAGAGCGCTGCTAATGAATCCGGAAGTTCTGCTTTTAGATGAAATAACGGCGGCACTGGATCCGGAAATGGTTAGAGAGGTGTTGCAGGTTGTTTTAGAACTGGCAAAAAGCGGAATGACAATGGTAATTGTAACTCATGAAATGGAATTTGCAAAAGCAGTAGCAGACAGGGTTATGTTTTTAGATAAGGGAAAAATCGTGGAGGAAAATACTCCGGAAGAATTTTTTGAGAATCCAAAAACAGACAGAGCAAAACAGTTTTTAAACAGTTTCCATTATGAAACTGTTCATAATAAATAATTAATTTAGGAGGAAAAAATAATGAAAAAGAAAATTTTAGGACTTTTACTTGTAGTTGGTATTGTGGCAGGAGTTTTTGCAGGATGTGGAAATAGCAATACTTCAGAAAACAATGGTAATACTGCTAATAAAACAGCAAAGGCAAGAACAATTGATGAAATTAAGAAAGCAGGAAAAATTAAAATAGGTGTATTTAGTGACAAAAATCCATTTGGTTATGTTGATGAAAATGGAAAGGTACAGGGGTATGATGTTTACTTTGCAAAGAGAATTGCAAAGGATCTTCTCGGTAGCGAAGATGCTGTAGATTTTGTTTATCTTGAAGCAGCAAGCCGTGTTGAGTACTTAAAGTCAGCTAAGGTTGACATTACTCTGGCAAACTTTACAGTCACAGATGAAAGAAAAGAACAGGTGGATTTTGCGCTTCCATACATGAAGGTGGCTCTTGGAGTTGTTTCTCCTGAAAAAGCGACTATTAAAGACGTAAAAGATTTAAAGGGTAAGAAACTTATTGTTGTAAAAGGAACAACTGCAGAAACATATTTTTCAAAAAATTATCCTGACATAGATCTTGTAAAATTTGATGAATATCAGGAAGCATATGATGCGTTGTTGGATGGAAGAGGAGATGCTTTCTCAACAGATAACACAGAAGTTCTTGCATGGGCAAAACAGAATAAGGGATTTACTGTAGGTGTTGAGTCTCTTGGAGATACTGATACAATTGCACCGGCAGTACAGAAGGGAAACAAGGAATTGTTAGACTGGTTAAATAATGAAATAAAATCTCTTGCAAAAGAAAACTTCTTCCATAAGGACTTTGATGAAACTCTTAAGAAAGTGTATGGTGACAGCATTTCAGCTGATAAACTCGTAGTGGAAGGCGGAGTTGTAGAAAAATAATTTCCGACTCCGCATATGGCGAGTGCTCAAAAAAGCGAAAGAAAGGAAAATGGAGATTATCGCATAGTATTATGGTGGTTGTATGGGGAATATAAAATATTGTTTTGTTGTTTCGCCCGGTACCCGCAAAGAAAAGGCGACAACGGAATACAGTTAGAGTAGGTATATGAACAAAGTTTGAAAATCCCGGAAGGGAAAAAGCAGGGGAGTGTGGAATGGAAAAGATAGGCCGCATTTCGACGGCTTCGCGAGCATAGCTACAGGCACGGAGCTGTGTTTGAGCTGCGAAGCAGCGAGTTTGCTGGAGTGCCTGTAAAAAGGCGGCGCAACGAAGGCAGAAATGCAACGTTTTTCCATTCCACACTCCCCTGCTTTTTCTCCAACCGGGTTTCAAGATTTTTATCCATATCAATTTTATTTGATTTTTATGGCAATATTTTGTAAGATATAGATTAAGTGTGGAAAAGTATACAAAACACAAATAAAAGGAGGTCATTATGGCTAACGTTATTTCTGATGAAACAATAGAATACGTTGGAATTTTGGCAAAGCTGGAATTATCTGACGAAGAAAAAGAAAAAGCAAAGGCAGATATGGGCAAGATGCTTGACTATATTGATAAATTAAACGAATTAGACACCAGTGAAGTAGAACCTATGAGCCATGTCTTCCCGGTAAATAATGTATTTCGTGAAGATGTAGTTACAAATGGTGATGACAGAGAAAATATATTAAAGAATGCACCGGAAGAACGTGATGGAGCATTTGTAGTGCCTAAAACATTTGACTAGGTATGCTAGAGTAAATCAAGTAAATAGATACGTTTACTTTTCAGTTGAGAGGAAAGGAATTAAAAGATGAGTTTAATGAATCTGACAGCTGTGGAACTTGGCAAAAAAATTAAGGCAGGAGAAGTTAAGGTTGTTGATGCCGTATTAGATGCATTTGCCGCAATTGAAGCAGTAGAAGAAAATATCCATAGTTACGTAACAGTACTGGATAAGGAAAAAGTTTTAGAAAAAGCAAAAGAAATTCAGGAAAAGATTGACAATGGTGAACTTACATCGCCGTTAGCAGGTGTTCCTGTAGCAATAAAAGATAATATGTGTACAGAAGGAATCCTTACAACATGCAGTTCAAAGATTCTTTCTAATTTCAAACCAACTTATACAGCAGAGGCTGTTTTGAATCTGGAAAAAGCAGGGGCTGTTATAATTGCAAAAACCAACATGGATGAATTTGCAATGGGAAGCACAACGGAAACATCCTACTATGGAGTGACAAAAAATCCATGGAATACTGAACATGTTCCGGGAGGTTCATCAGGTGGAAGCTGTGCGGCAGTTGCAGCAGAAGAATGTTCATATGCCCTTGGCTCAGATACAGGTGGATCAATAAGACAGCCAAGTTCATTTTGTGGTGTTACGGGAATTAAGCCAACGTACGGTACAGTTTCCCGTTACGGACTTATTGCATACGGTTCATCTCTTGACCAGATAGGACCTGTTGCAAAGGATGTTACTGACTGTGCAACAATTCTTGAAACAATTGCCGGTTATGATCCTAAGGATTCCACATCAGTAAAAAGAGAATCATATGATTTTACATCAGCATTGGTAGATGATGTAAAGGGAATGAAAATCGGTATTCCTAAAGATTATTTTGGAGAAGGTCTTGATAAGGAAGTAAAAGATACAATTCTTAATGCAGTAAAAGTATTAGAGGACAAGGGAGCAATTGTAGAAGAATTTGATTTAAGTCTTGTAGAATATGCAATCCCTGCGTATTACGTAATTGCTGCGGCGGAAGCCAGCTCAAACCTTGCAAGATTTGACGGTGTTAAATACGGATATAGGACTAAAGAATATCAGGGACTTCATAACATGTATAAGAAAACCCGTTCAGAAGGGTTCGGTGAGGAAGTTAAGAGAAGAATTATGCTTGGCTCTTTCGTCCTTAGTTCAGGATATTATGATGCATATTATCTGAAAGCCCTTAGAACAAAAGCATTGATTAAGAAGGCTTTTGATGAGGCATTTGCAAAATATGATGTTATTATAGGACCAGCGGCACCTACTACTGCACCAACACTTGGAGACAGTTTATCAGATCCTATAAAAATGTACCTTGGTGACATTTACACAATTTCCGTAAACCTTGCAGGACTTCCGGGGATCACGGTTCCTTGTGGAAAAGACAGTAAGGGGCTTCCAATTGGAATGCAGATTATTGGAGATTGCTTTAAGGAAAATAATATAATAAGAGCAGCATATACATTTGAGCAGTCAAGAGATTACGACAGATGTGAAGTTGCAAAAGAAAGAGATTAGGAGGGAGCGGCAATGAAACAGTACGAAACAGTCATTGGACTTGAAGTCCACGTAGAATTGGCAACAAAGACAAAAATATTCTGCTCCTGTTCAACAGAGTTTGGAGGAGCACCAAACACACATACATGTCCTGTATGTACAGGAATGCCGGGATCACTTCCTGTACTTAACAAGCAGGTAGTTGAATATGCCATGGCAGTAGGTCTTGCTACAAACTGCGATATTACAAGAAATGGAAAGTTTGACAGAAAGAATTATTTCTATCCTGACAACCCGCAGAACTATCAGATTTCACAGCTGTACAAGCCAATTTGTACTAATGGATATGTTGAAATTAAAGGCGATAATGGAGAAACAAAACAGGTTAGAATTCATGAAATCCATATGGAAGAGGATGCAGGAAAGTTAATCCATGATGATTGGAATGACTGTTCATTGGTAGACCTTAACCGTTCAGGTGTTCCACTTATAGAAATAGTGTCAGAACCTGATATGAGAAGTGCAGACGAAGTTGTTGCATACCTTGAAAAACTGAGACTAATTATTCAGTATCTTGGTGCTTCTGACTGTAAATTAAACGAAGGTTCCATGAGAGCTGACGTTAACCTTTCAGTAAGAGAGGCAGGGGCAAAAGAGTTCGGTACAAGAACAGAAATGAAGAACCTTAACTCATTTAAGGCAATAGCCCGTGCCATTGAAAATGAAACTGAAAGACAGATTGATTTAATTGAATCAGGTGAAAAAGTAATACAGGAAACAAGACGTTGGGATGATGCGAAGGAATACTCTTATGCTATGCGTTCAAAAGAGGATGCACAGGATTACAGATACTTCCCGGATCCTGATCTGGTACCTGTTATTATAAGTGAAGAATGGCTTGATGAAGTTAAATCCCGTGAACCGGAATTCAGAGATGAAAAAATGGCAAGATATATATCAGAGTTTGAACTTCCTGAATATGATGCCGACATTATAACACTGTATAAGCCATTGGCAGATCTTTTTGAAGAGACAGTTGCTTTAGGAAACAAACCTAAAGAAGTAAGTAACTGGATAATGGGAGAGACAATGCGACTTTGTAAGGAAGAAAGTATTGATCCTGACCAGATTAAATTCTCTGCAGCTAATCTTTCAAAATTAATTAAGATGATTGAAGGAAGTGTAATTAACAGAGGGGCAGCAAAGGAAGTATTTGAAGAAATGTTCAAAACTGACGTTAATCCTGAAAAGTATGTTGAAGAACATGGAATGAAGCAGGATAATGATGAAGATGCTTTAAGAGAAATAGTACAGAAAGTTATTGAGGAAAATCCAAAGGCTGTTGAAGATGTAAGATCCGGAAAGGGTAAGGCAATCGGAGCGTTAGTGGGACAGACAATGAAGGCAACTAAAGGTAAAGCAAATCCGGCAGTTGTAAATAAACTTTTGAAAGAATTAATTTAGGGTTACAGGAAAGTAATCTTGCACAATAGCGGTAAGCTAATTGGCAAAAATAGAAACAAAAGGTAGAAAGAGAAAATCCGTGTTGATTTTCTCTTTTCTGCGTTTTATAATTAATTTCGTGACTGAAGTTATGTTATTTAGGAGACTGAAATGAAAGATAAAGATGTTAGTATGAGTTGGGAGCCGGATAAACCACACGAGGAATGTGGTGTTTTCGGAATGTATGATTTGGATGGAGAGGATGTAGCCTCTTCAATATACTATGGACTTTTTGCCCTTCAGCATAGAGGTCAGGAAAGCTGTGGTATAGCAGTATCAGATACAAATGGTCCGAGAAAAGTTGATTTACTAAAAGGTATGGGCCTTGTAAATGAAGTATTTGATCAAAATAATTTGTCAAAATTAAAGGGAAATATTGGTGTAGGACATTGCCGTTATTCTACAGCAGGAGACAGTATTCCAAGTAATGCACAGCCTTTAGTGCTTAATTATGTTAAGGGTACACTTATGATGGCGCATAACGGAAACCTTATTAATGCCAATGAATTAAGGGAAGAACTTGCTTATACAGGTGCTATTTTCCAGACAACCATTGACTCAGAAGTTATTGCTTATCATATTGCAAGAGAGAGAATAAAGGTTAAGACAGCACAACAGGCAGTTGTTAATGCAATGAAAAAGTTAAAAGGTGCATATGCCCTTGTTGTGTCAAGCCCAAGAAAATTAATTGGTGCAAGAGATCCTTATGGTTTTAAACCATTATGTATAGGAAAGCGAGATAATGCATATATTTTAAGCTCTGAAACATGCGCATTGGATACAATCGGCGCAGAGTTTATCAGAGATGTAGAACCCGGTGAGGTTGTTACCATAGATAAGAATGGTATTCAGTCAGATAAGTCTATGTGCTTAAAGCCGGAAGAACAGGCAAGATGCATTTTTGAATATATTTATTTCGCAAGACCTGACAGCTATTATGACGGAACCAGTGTTTATCATTCAAGAATTATGGCAGGAAAATTTTTAGCCATGGACAGTCCGGTAGATGCTGATGTTGTAGTTGGAGTCCCTGAATCGGGAAATGCTGCAGCTATGGGATATGCAATGCAGTCAGGCATTCATTATGGAACTGCTTTTGTTAAGAACAGTTATGTTGGACGTACATTTATTAAACCACAACAGAAAAGCAGGGAATCCAGCGTAAGAATAAAACTTAATGTTTTAAAAGAGGCAGTTAACGGCAAGAGAGTTATTATGATAGATGATTCAATTGTACGTGGAACTACAAGTGATAGAATTGTTCAGATGTTAAAGGACGCAGGAGCAACAGAAGTTCATGTAAGAATAAGTTCACCACCTTTTATCAGTGAGTGCTATTTTGGAACAGATGTGCCTTGTAAAGAACAGCTTATTGCTTATAATAGAACAATCGAAGATATAAGAAAAGTAATAGGATGTGACAGTCTGGCGTATTTAGGTATTGACCGACTTCCGGAACTTTCAGGAGGAAAAGCAATATGTACAGGATGTTTCACTGGCAAATATCCAATGGAACCGCCAAAAGAAGATATTCGTGGAGAATACAAAAAATAGTCGGACTGTTTATATAAAAGTAAAAAAATTCAGGAGGTTTTTATGAGTAACGACAGATACAACAGCCCATTATCAGAAAGATATGCAAGTAAGGAAATGCAGTATATTTTTTCTCCGGACATGAAGTTTAAAACATGGAGAAAGTTATGGATTGCCCTTGCAGAGTCAGAAATGGAATTAGGGCTTAATATCACACAGGAACAGGTAGATGAATTAAAGGCAAACGCTGACAACATTAATTATGATGTAGCAAAGGCAAGAGAAAAAGAAGTACGTCATGATGTAATGTCACACGTATATGCTTATGGTCAACAGTGTCCTAAAGCAGCAGGAATTATTCATCTTGGTGCCACATCATGCTATGTTGGTGACAACACTGACATAATTGTTATGACAGAGGGACTTAAGTTAATTCGTAAAAAACTCATTAATGTAATAAATGAACTTGCAAAATTTGCAGATAAGTACAAAAATCAGCCAACATTGGCATTTACACATTTTCAGCCGGCACAGCCTACAACAGTAGGAAAGAGAGCAACTCTCTGGCTTATGGAATTAAAACTTGATTTAGATGATTTAGATTATGTTCTTAACAATATGATGCTTCTTGGAAGCAAGGGAACAACCGGAACACAGGCAAGTTTCCTTGAATTATTTGAGGGAAATCATGAGAAAATTAAGGAACTTGAAAAGAAGATTGCTGAAAAAATGGGATTTGACAAATGTTTCCCTGTTTCAGGTCAGACTTATTCAAGAAAAATGGACACAAGAGTTCTTAATATATTAGCAGGCATTGCAGCAAGTGCTCACAAATTTTCAAATGACATTAGATTATTACAGCATTTAAAGGAAATAGAAGAACCATTTGAAAAGAACCAGATTGGATCTTCAGCTATGGCATATAAGAGAAATCCTATGAGAAGTGAAAGAATCGCATCTTTGGCTAATTACGTTATGGTCACAGCGCTTAATCCGGCAATTACATCATCTACACAGTGGTTTGAAAGAACATTAGATGATTCAGCAAATAAGAGAATCAGTGTTCCGGAATCATTCCTTGCAGTTGATGGCATTCTTGATTTATACCTCAATGTTGTAGACGGATTAGTTGTATATGATAAGGTTATAACAAAGAGACTTATGAGCGAATTACCATTTATGGCAACTGAAAACATTATGATGGATGCAGTAAAAGCAGGTGGAAACAGACAGGAACTTCATGAAAAGATCCGTACACTTTCCATGGAAGCAGGAGCAAATGTTAAGCAGAAGGGACTTGATAATAACTTACTTGAACTTATTGCAAATGACCCATCATTTAATTTATCCTTGGAAGACCTTC
>ERZ857693.177-NODE-177-length-93876-cov-60.244060_pt1 | contig 93876 bp, 45 predicted proteins | sample MGYA00519765_ERZ857693 | MGnify/ENA primary metagenome ERZ857693 (study PRJEB31778, sample SAMEA3449354) | human gut metagenome | biome: human gut; feature: human-associated habitat; material: faeces | place: United Kingdom | collected 2010/2012 ... | reverse complement strand
TATTGATTAAATTACTGAATACTAGTAGATAATAATCTTTTTAAGGGGCGACTAATTAACCGCCAATATAGGGCTTTTCGGCACAAAATGATGACACAGAAACATTTGGCGGAGCTACCTGATTACCCCGAAACAACATTTTATATTTACACCTGAAAGCAGCAGAATAATAACAAAAAAGGTTGGCATCAACGGCAAAACGGCCGACGGCATCAATGGCTTTTCAGCGCAAATCTGACTCTTCAATACATCTAACCACCGCAAGATCAGCCTCAGCCCAGTCGACTGAGCGCAGCTCTTTAGCGCCGAGCCACACATAGTCTACATGCTCCGAGAGAACGAACCCGTCTGACTGCGGCTCGCAGAGATATGCGTTGAGCGTTATCGAAAAGTCGGGATAATCATGACGGGCAGCCACAATCAGGTTGCCTACAGATATGTCATAATCAAGTTCCTCGGCAAGTTCGCGTCTCAAAGCCTCCTGAGGCGTTTCGCCGGGCTCAATCTTTCCGCCCGGGAACTCGTATTTGTAGCTTGTATAACTGTATTTTGTGCGGCCCTTTTTCACGCAGAAATATTTTCCGTCCTTGCGTATTACAGCTGCCACCACATTATAATGTTTAGCGTTCATATTCAGCCTTTCTCCTTTTCTTGTTTCTTATATACTGCCGCAAACGGTCATTCGCCCTGCCCTTCTGCCGCTTTGCGTCTCTTTGCCAGTTCGGCCTGCATCTTCTCGTTGAAACGCTTTGTTATGGGATAAAACACTACCGACGCCAAAGCCATGCCGAACACCACTGCCGGCACTATGCTCGACACGAGGCGTATACCCTCAACAGCCCCGCTGCTCTGCACGGCTGTGCCGCCCGACACGTAGCCGAATGCCGACAGCAGTATGCCCGACAAGGCTCCGCCGAAGCCGAGCCCCATCTTCAGTGCAAACATTATGCCCGAGAAGCAGAAGCCTGTTGCGCGCCGGCGGTTGAGATATTCCATATAATCGGCCACATCTGCCACCATTGCCCACATAAGAGGTATCGTCGGGGCATAGGCCAGACTCTTCAGTACGCACAGCAGATATACAAGCACAACATCGTCGGGCGAAGGCAGATAGAACAGAGCCTGAAACAATACGGTGAGCGACAGGCACACTATATATACGGTCTTCTTGCCCAACTTGCCGGCAAGCCATCCCGAAAGGAACACCACGCCTACAAACTGCATTATGGCGTTGAGTATGTTAAACAGCGAGAAGCCTGCCGAATAAGCCTCACGCTCCGTATCGGCAAGTCCAAAGTTATGCAAAAACTCATAGAGCGAGCGCTGGTCGAGATAGCTTTGGAAATAGAAATTCATCGACGAGCCGAACATCGCCAGTGAGGTATATACGGCAAGACACAGCACAAACATTACGCGCCACGACACGTTGCCGAAGGTTTCCTTTACGTCTTCCTTAACGCTTGCTTTCTGTTGCGGCGGCTGGGCTATGCGCTCTCTGGTGGTGAAGAATGTTATGAGCAGACAGATAAAGGCGATGAAGGCAAACAGCAGAATGGTGCGGCTCCATCCACGACTCGCATCCGACCCGCCAAGGCGGTCAATCAGCGGCAGCGTAAAGCCCTGCACGGCAAACTGGGCTATGGTGCTTGCCACAAACCTCACCGTGTTGATGCTTGTGCGCTCCTTTATGTTGGCCGTCATCACTCCGCCGAGCGAGGCGTAAGGCGTGTTGTTGAACGAATACATCATCAGCAGAAGCACATACGACACGGCGGCATAAACGGCCAGCAGCGTCTTGTCCTGTATGTCGGGCCTGTGGAAGGCAAGGATGTAGAACAGGCAGAACGGCAGGGCCGATGCCAGTATCCACGGACGATATTTGCCCCAGCGCGTGCTGGTGCGGTCGGTCAGTATGCCCACTATCGGGTCGGCAAATGCACTCACCATAGGCGCCACAAGCAGCACTGAGCCGGCAATGGCTCCGTTGAGTCCAAACACGTCGGTGTAAAACTTCAGCTGATATATCATTATCATCTGAAACACCAGATTGGCAGCCAGGTCGCCCAACGAATAGCCTACCTTCTCGCCGAAAGAAATCTTACCGTTATATGAATTATCTGCTGACATTGTTCTTATCTAGCTTTTCGTTTACATGGCGTATGCCTCTGCCAGGCTCATGCCCATTGCTACGGCTCATAACCATGAGGCCTGCACGACGCCCCTCTCAGGGGCATGTTCTTAGCAGGAACAAAAGTAATAAAAATTCCTGACAGGAATAACAAAACAGCGAAATAATGCAATATTAGCTTATATGTAAATCTCCGCTTTACTCAATTATATTAATGCCGACAGCATCCCTAGTGCCTACATATTTATATAGGCCACAGGATTTTGTTTGCGATAAAACAGTTTTCCTACATTCTGGCCTAAATAAGGTGAATCTGTAAGTTCTTCTCCGTCAAATTCCCAACGGCCTACATACATCTTACAGTCTGTAATATACCAACGCAATGGTTTGTATACACCAATAATCTGTCCATCACTGACAGCAAGTACATAGTCAGCTTCCTTAACACGCCGACCATTCACACGCCAATATTTTTTTGCACATTCATATATGCTGTCTCTTTCTTTGTTTCGGTAAGTCTTGGTTATATTAAAACAAACTACCCTTTCTTTTATCTTACTGATAAAGTCTTCATTTATAATCTTTTCCATTTCATCTGAATGTTTAATCTTGATTGTCTACCAATCCGCAAGCTGTCGTTTACCGTCAGCAATTCAAATTCCGTCCATATATCTTTATCCTCTTCATTCGTCCATATTCAGTGCCACGTTCAATATTCTGTCGTAGCCATTCATATAGTCTGTGGCATAAACGGGAATTGTGATGTCGGGCTTAATGCCTCTTGCGTGATGCTGTTCCCCGTACATGTAGCGCATGAGCATCCCTGTCATTGAGAAAGGAAACAGGGGATATCAAATAGCCAAACAGAAATATAATGTTTCTGCCAAAAACTTTTTATTAAATTCTTCTGAATCTATTAATTAAGGCAACCAATATCAGCAGACAGAATATGGCGATAATGATGAATCTGGTCTGATTCATTATGTCGGCATAGAAACTGCTGCCGGGGCTTATATAATCTATGACGCATGATGCAGAATTGTTCACCAGGTGCATGCCGAAGCACACCATGACGTTGCGCGTTTTATAATAAACCCAGCCTAAAAGTATTCCGCTTATGAACGTGCCGATAATCAGGCTTGGATAGAAATGCAGTATTGAGAACATAAAGGCGGAAATCAGAATACCTATCCACGGATTAGTCTTCCATTGAAGCAGTTTTTCCTCTATACCTCCGCGAAACACTATCTCTTCTGCCAGCGGAGCCAGTATGCTGATGCCTATTATACTTGCAAAAGAGAGCTGTCCGTCAGCTGCAACGGCTTCGCTATAGTCGTTAAGGTTTAGGGCCGAAACAAAAAGGTTGAGCGGCAATATTGAGACCAACATCATCAGCATTGCCATCAGATAGACTGATGCCGGAGAGTTATCTGAGCCATGCTGACCGAAAGACGGCAGCTTCACATATTTTCTCTTTATAAAGAGAGCGGCGATAAACAGATTGCTCAGAATCAGCGTGGCGCTGTCCATACTGCCCAACTGCATGACATCCTCTATCGGCATGTTGTTGTTGAGTACGTAATTCTCAAAAATCCAGCCGGCAACATAAACAATGGCCGGTACAAGTATCAATACGCCAAGAATGTATAACGCGTAATATGTTATGGCGACAAATGGTTTTGGCATTGTTTCCATCATAATTTATAAGTTTTTATAAGTTCTCCATATTTTATTTAAGGCATCGGCCTGAGTATGTTACGATTGTTGCCAGCCGACATCATGTCGGCAAATATATAAAATTATTCGTATTGCCGCCCGTTAATCTGAAAAAATATATAGGTCATAGAGAAAAACAATACCTTTTCCGATTCCGAAGCAGATTAATTCTTATTTTTTTGCGTTTATCTTCTTATTTCATAATTTATATGTATCTTTGCCGCCGGATATGACACAACGCTCACGAACGCTGACAAGAGCATGCGCTGCCATGCTGCTTACCGTGTTTATGGCTTATTATGCCATAATCTCGGTGTATGCCCACGTGCATGTGGTCAACGGCGTGATGGTGGTTCACTCACATCCCTTTAAAGACAAGCACAGCCACCCTACGGGGCAGACGCTCGTGCTGCATCACCTCACACATTTTAATTCGCTCGAAGCCGGACCTGCCGCCGAGATTGAGGCGCCCGACGTGAAACTTATTCACACATGCTACAGCGAATATGCGGTGGCACACGCCACGCCCGACTACAATTCGGGCATATATCTGCGCGCGCCTCCCGTTTCTTCATTTTCATAAATCATTTTATCCTGAAATCGGCCGTTGGCATTCGGTTGGATTTTTGTTTTGCATTGGGCTGACTGACGTATGACTTTTTGCCGGCATGGTGAACTATGCCTGCTAAAAAGCAGACGGCATGACGGTAACAAGAAAACGAAAATACGGCCGGAAGGTTACATTCTACGGCATTAATAACCTCCAAGCGGCCCGATGACCGATCAGGGTTTATCTCAACATTATTATTTATGCTGTGACGACGCAGGCATGCCGTGCCGTCATGGCCGGATATTACGCATTTTTTAAGAAATAAATGAAGAAACTAATATTACTTTTTCTGGCGGGCCTGCTGTGCCCGCTGGCAGGGATGGCCCATCCCGTTGAGCCAAGTACGGTGAAAGAGGGCAACATCATAACAGGACACGTCATTGAGAAAGGAACAGAAGAAAACCTGGCCTATGCCACGGTGCTTATTGTGGAGAACGGCATGGGCACAGTTACGGGCGACGACGGCCACTTCCGCCTGAAAGACGTGCCGGCAGGCAAATACACGCTGAAGGTGCAGCTGATGGGCTATGCCTCGCAGACCAAGACTGTGGTGGTGAGCAACGAATATACGGTTGACCTGCACTTCGTGATGGAGAAAGAGGACATATTGATGGACGAGGTGGTGGTGTCGGCCAACAGAAACGAGACCAGCCGAAAGGCGGCGCCGGTGGTGGTGAACGTGATGAACAGCAAACTGTTTGAGACGGTCAACTCTACCGACCTTGCCAAGTCGCTCTGCTATCAGTCGGGACTGCGCGTTGAGAACAACTGCCAGAACTGCGGCTTTCCGCAGGTAAGAATCAACGGTCTTGAGGGGCCTTACTCGCAGCTGCTCATCAACAGCCGCCCGGTGATGAGCGCCCTGTCGGGCGTGTATGGTCTCGAACAGATACCCGTCAGCATGATTGAGCGCGTAGAGGTGGTGCGCGGCGGAGGCTCGGCGCTGTTTGGCGCCAATGCCGTGGGCGGCACCATCAACATTATAACCAAAGACCCTGTGAACAATTCGTTTCAGGTCAACTCCACGATGTCTAACCTCGGCGGCAAGACCTGGGAGCAGTATGTAGGCGCCAATGCCTCGCTCGTGTCGAAAGACCGCACATACGGCGTGGCCTTCTATCAGGCTTACCGAAACCGCAACCCTTACGATGCCGACGGCGACGGGTTCTCGGAGCTGGGCAAGCTCAACATGAACACCTTCGGACTGAGGGGATATTACCGCCCGACGCAGTTCAGCCGACTGAGCATTGAGTATCACACCACCAACGAGTTTCGCCGCGGAGGCAACAAGTTTGACCTTCAGCCGCATGAAACCGACATAACCGAGCAGACGCGACACGTGATAAACAGCGGCGGACTGACTTACGACATATTCATGAACGAATACAGACACAAGCTGTCGGTGTACGGCTCGGTGCAGCATACCGACCGCAACAGCTACTACGGCGCGGGCATGGACGCCAACGCCTACGGCACTACCGACGACCTTACGGCAGTGGGCGGAGCCATGTATTCGGGCAACTTCGACCGCCTGCTGTTCTCGCCTGCCACGCTTACGGGAGGCTTTGAATATCAGTTTAACTCGCTTCACGACGTGATGACGGGCTACGGCCGCGACCTGAAACAGCGTGTGAGGATTGCCGGGGCGTATCTGCAAAACGAATGGAAGATGAGACAGCTGACGCTGCTTGCCGGATTCAGACTCGACAAGCATAATCTTGTTGACAACGTGATATTCAGTCCGCGCGTCAACATGCTGTGGAAACCGTCAGACAAACTTCAGGGCCGACTGACATGGTCGACGGGATTCAGGGCGCCGCAGGCCTACGACGAAGACCTGCACGTGGCTGCCGTGGGCGGCGAGGCAATGATGATAAAGCTGGCCGACGGACTGAAGCCCGAACGCTCCAACAGCTTCAGCGGCTCGATAGACTGGGCCTTCAGCCTGGGCCATTTCAGTTCTAACCTGCTCATAGAGGGTTTCTACACCATGCTCAACGATGTGTTCTATCTCGAAGAGACCGGCTTCGACCCTACTACGGGCACCAAGATACAGGAGCGCCGCAACGGTCACGGGGCACGCGTGTACGGAGCCAACATCGACTATAAGATTGCCCACGGCAAGGAGGCGCAGCTGCAGCTGGGCCTAACCGTGCAGCAGAGCCGCTACACCGAAGCACTGGCATGGAGCAGCAACCCCGACGTGGCGCCAACAAAGCGCATGACGCGCACACCCGACTGCTACGGCTACTTTACGTTTACGTCGGCTCCGCTCCGAAACTTCGACTTCGCCGTGTCGGGTGTCTACACGGGCAGCATGCTTGTACCCCACTTCGCGGGATATATAGAGAAAGACAGAATGGAGAAGTCGCCCGACTTTATGGAGCTGAACCTGAAACTCAACTACACCTTTGTGCTGAACGACCATCTGAAACTGCAGCTCAACGGCGGCGTTAACAACATATTCAACGCCTTTCAGAAGGATTTAGACAAGGGTGCGGAGCGCGACTCTAAATATTTTTACGGCCCTACTCAGCCGCGCACGCTGTTCATAGGCGTGAAGATATTTAACTGACGGGCAGCGCCATACTTACCACAAACAGGCCGTCAGGCAGAAAATGGCAAAGAACCGGCAAGCCGTCTGATACTTTCAGCCGTCTTGTGCTGTCATGCAGGGTATTGCCCCATGCTTTTATTTTCGCCGTCTGACGCCATTTGTGCCTGACTTCCTAAACCTGATACCTGCCCGCCGTATGTGCCCGAAGCCTCTGAAACTGTGAGGCTGCCTGAGCTCATACGGCGGGCTGACGTGTTTTCTCTGCAATGATTATGCCGTATATCGGCAAGCAAGATTTTACATTTTCATGCTTTAATACAAATCTTTCATTATTATTCAGCCCCGGTTCTGCTTTCTATTGAACCGATTTTCGTCCGGCTTTTCGCCTGTACAACTTATTTTATCAAGAATTTGCCGACGGCTGCAATTACCGCGACAGACACAGGAAATAAAAGCATTGGGAGGAAAAGTATTTACATTTTTCGTGTACAGAGTTTTCTTTAAAAGAGAAAGTAGAGTTATAACAGATGTTAAAGAAATGGATAATTAGGCAACAACGTATTAACATCAGTTTACATATCCTGTCCTTTTACACCCTAAAATCAGTGGTTTTAATGGTCTTAATCAGGCATTTCAGAGCAACAAACCTATGGTTTTAGAGGCATAAACCTATGGTTTGTTACCCGTAAATGGCCGAGTTATGTTTTTTAACATTTACGTTTTTATGCATAAATCTGCATAAGTATAACCATATCAGCCACTTAACAGAAACATGAAAAAACGGACACTTTTTCGCTCAAACGGCAGTATTGCGCAGACGAAGGCAATTCTCAGAGCATCAAGATCAAAAAGTTTTCTGTCTTCATTTACCTTCCTGTACGTCGGCATCATACTGAATGCACATTGCGCAGCGATGTTTCTTCCGCTCCGCCGTTATGCCACAAATATGTCATACGGTCTTGTTCTTGCCCAGCAGAAAGCGCGAAATGCCGATGAAGTCGAGCAGACGGGCAAGGGCAAAGCAGCCAGCAAGGACAAAGCAGCCAGCAAGGACAAAGACCACCGCGACCACCATGAACGAGAGAGCCGTGGGGTCGAACGCAAAGAGCGGTATGAACGCCTTAGACAGGAGAGTGAATATGGGCGAAAAGAGCAGAATGATAAGCGTGTGGCGGCCTATATAAAGCACAAGTCTGCCCATGCGGACATTGCGGAAGACAAAGAGGAGCAGACTGACGACGAGCCACACTATAGCCATTCCGGCAGGCGTGGCACGGTCGAAGTTATTGCTGTCGAGGCAGAGCAGCGCAAGCGGCACAATGGTGAGCGGAGTCTTTGACGCGAACACCGAAAGAACGTTGAGCCCAGAACGCCTCAACGCCGCGCCCATAATGAAGTAGACGGCATTGGCGAACGACAGCAGACCGACGCCGCCCGATGACAGCAGCCAGCAGACAAGGGCGAACAGCGCCACAGACTCGGCAGGGCGGCGCACATAGCGCATGATGACATAACAGAAGGCCTCGAGCAATATGAGGGTGTGGATAAACCAGTAAGGGCCGACAGGATGAAGCAGCAGTCTGTCAAAGAACACGCCCGGCGTAAGACTGTCTATATGCTCCCTTATGGGCAGCAGCGACGCCATGACTATATAGCCCGACTCCATGACGGCATAGGGCACGGCGAGCCATAGCAGATAGCTGCCGAAGCGGCGCCACGGCTTGGCGGTGTTGGCAAGATAGCCAGCGAGAAACAGAAATGCCGGCATGTGGAACGTATACACAAACTTCTTGGCAACGGGGTGCATGTCTCCGAAATATGCCAGATGAAAAACTATCATCAGCACGATAAACACACATTTAAGAAAGTCGAGCTCGTCAATACGCTTGCGTTCGGTTGTCATAATTATGTCTGTTATTTTTATTAAAAAAGCAATGCAAAATTACAAATTTATAGCGAAAAACCTGCCATAACGCCCATAATTTATCCCAAACCGGCAGTCTGACCGCACATGGAGTTTTTTTATCTGTCCTGCCGCGCGCGTTGTCTCCATTGGCACCATCCGGTTGTCTTACGGCACATAATGCGTAACAACAGCCGCAACGACCCGGGCATAAAAAGCTTTTATTGTTTTTTTCGCTGTTATAAAAAATATGATGTACCTTTGCAGATGCACGCCGGATATGCCGCTACGAGGCTTACCCGACCATGACAAGCCATAAAGCAGCCGTGAGGAAAGCGCGGCAGCCGCGGATAAACTGTTAAGAAAACAAACGTTCCTAAAATAAGTCAAATTTATTAATTCAGAATTTAAGCCTTTGATTATGAAAACCATGTTGCGCCTTATATTTATGCTGATATTATATCCCGCCACAGCCGCGGCACAGCCCGACATGATTGTGGAACACTACACCAAGGACAACGGACTGCCGAGCAACACGGTGTATTGTGCCCATAAGGACGGCGACGGCTTTGTGTGGTTCGGCACATGGCACGGCCTGTGCTCGTTTGACGGCGCAGAGTTTACGCCCTTCATAACGCGCATAAGCCACAAGTCGGACATGCCGCCGCGCAAGGTGCGCAACATCATAGGCGACAAGGACGGATATCTGTGGATACGCAACACGGACAACCATCTGTACCTGTTTAACAAGTATGCCGAGACTTACCGCGACGTATACAACGAACTGAAGAAGCAGGCGCGCAACGTGCAGGTGATAAAGATTCAGGCCATGGACAACGGCCGCATCCTGTTGCTTACGCGCAGCAAGGACATCTTTGAGGCGTATGTAGGCAGCGGAGGGAACATCGTGGTGAGAAAAATATTCGACGCAAGACGGCACACCGACCCTGCCACAATGAAACTGAAGACCAACATACTGGGCGAGAACGGCCGCTACGTCTATTGGCTGAGCAAGAGTCTGACGGTTAACACCATAACCAAGAAGAACGGGCGCAGGCTGCTCGGCAGGCTCAACAGCGACCGCCGCTTTACGTGTTTCAAGAAGAAGGGGCAATATATATGCGCCGGAACGGCATCGGGCGGCATATACATCATAAACGCCGACAACGGCAAGACAGAATATTACAGGTTTAAGGGCATGGGCTCGCCCGTGTCGAGCATCAACATAATGAACGGACGGGTGTTCTTCACCACCCCGTCGGGTCTCTACTCTTTTGCCAAAGGCTCGGCGCCAAGCCTCATCACGCAGCAGGCAGCCGACATAACGCAGTCGTTCACCGACAAATACAACAAACTGTGGCTGTGCTCCGAAAGAGGAGTGCTGATATGCCACGACCCAAAGACGTCTACATCGCAGACGTTCACCATGCCGGCAGACAGTCTGTTTGCCGAAATGAAATTCAGAGACACGGGCGCCAACGGCCTGTTCATACTGATGCGCAACGGCGAGGTGTGGCGCTATAACCATCAGACGCGCATGATGCAGAACATCAACCGGCAAAAAGAGTTCAGCAACTATATTGCCGAGCCTCACTTCTTCGACATCGACATAGATCCCAACGGCATATTGTGGCTGTCGTCAACGAGCAGCGGCGTATATAAGGTGTGCTTCCCCCACTACAACTTCAGGTTTATGTTTCCGGGCATGCTCATCAGCAGCGGCGAGAGCGACAACAACGGCATACGTGCCGTGTATCAGGCGCGTAACGGCGACCTGTGGATTGGCACACGCAAGGGCGAGCTGTTCTGCATAGACTTCAGAACGCACAACATAAAGCGCAGGTTCGGCAGCGGCGAAATTGGTCCGGTGTATCACATAATGGAAGACAACCGGGGCAACTACTGGTTCTCGACAAAAGGCGCCGGACTGATAAAGGCAACGCCCGACGCCATGGCTCCGCAGGGACTGCGCATAACACGATACACCAACAGGCGCGGCGACCGCAACTCGCTGAGCAGCAACCGCGTATATTTCACTTATCAGGACAGCCGCGGACGTATATGGGTGTGCACATTCTACGGCGGACTCAACCTCATTGAGGAACGGGGCGGCAAGACCATATTCAGAAACAGGCACAACGGATTCGGCACTTATCCGCGCTACGACCTCTACACCGACGTGCGCTCGATAACCGAAGACCGCAACGGCAGAATGTGGGTGGGCACGACAGACGGACTGATGTCGTTCGACGGAAAGTTCAACAGGCCTTCTGACATAAAGTTTGAGACCTACCGCGACAGCCACAGGTCGGGAGCCATGGCTAACGACATCTTCACGATGTATAAAGACCATAAGGGATATATATGGATGGGCATATTCGGCAGCGGCCTCAGCAAGATTGAATATTATGACGAGAAGAGCCGGCAGCCCGTGCTTAAGACGTATATGATAAACGAGAAACAGGGCGGCGACGTAATATCGTCTATCGTGGAGGACAAGAGCCACTGCCTGTGGGTATGCACCGAGAACGGACTGGCAAGCATGCGCCCCGGCTCGTCGTTTCTGAAGAGCTACGACCGCTTTGCGGGCTTTCCTGAGGTGAACATAGAGGACAACACGTCGATATGCCTGCAAAACGGCAACATACTTATAGGCAGCCGCCAGGGCCTGCTGTCGTTTAATCCTGAGACGGTGAGAAACGACAACGACTCACGCTACACCACGTTCATCACAGGCTTCAAGGTGGTAAACCGCGAGCTGTGGGACTTTAATCCGCCCATATTTGAAGGCTCGCTCAAGTATGCCGACAAGATTGTGCTCAGCCACGACCAGTCTACGTTCACAATAGAGTTTGCCGCCCCCTACTACGCCGACAACACCATGATACCTTACACCTATATCCTGGACGGATATGAGGAGCAATGGCACAACAACGGCTCAAACCGCATTGCCTCGTATGCCAACGTGCCGCCCGGACACTATAAGTTCAGGGTGAAGGTCAACGACAACAACTCGCCCGAACGGGTAATCGAGATAATCATCACGCCGCCGTGGTGGGCCACATGGTGGGCTTACACCATATACACCCTGCTGGCGCTGCTGGCTGTCTATGGTGCGCTGCGCCTCGTGATGTATATGATCAGGATGCGCAACGAGGTGTATATCAACGACCGCCTGGCCGAACTGAAGATACGTTTCTTCACCAACGTGAGCCATGAGCTGCGCACGCCGCTGTCGCTCATAAAGGGCCCGATAGAGGAACTGAAGAACACCGAGAAGCTGAGCCCTACGGGCAAGGAGTATATAAGCCTCATCGACCGCAACGCGCGCAAGATGCTGCAGCTGGTAAACCAGATACTCGACTTCCGCAAGATTCAGAACGGCAAGATGAAGATGCACGTGTCGTATGTCGACCTCAACAGCATGATAGAGCAGCTCATGCAGGAGTTCAGGATGCATGCCGAAGAGCGCGACATAGCCTTCGTGTTCGACAAGGCTGAAGAACACGTTACGGCATGGTGCGACGCCGAAAAGATAGCCATAGTGCTCAACAACCTGCTGAGCAACGCCTTCAAGTACACCGGCGAGGGAGGCAAGATATGCATAGCGCTCGAACACGACTACGACAGGCACATGTGCACGATAAGGGTTGAAGACGACGGAGTAGGCATACCAAAGTCGCAGCTCGAGGTGATATTCGAGCGCTTCTCGCAGGCAAGCAACAAGACGTCTGACGACAACGCCTACGCCGGCACGGGCATCGGCCTTTCGCTGTCGAGAGAGTATGTCAACATGCACCACGGACGCATATGGGCCGAAAACATCGACGGAGGCAAGGGCGTGGTGTTCTCTGTTGAACTGCCTACTGGCCGCGAACACTTCGACGAGAAAGACATCGAGGTCTACTTCGACGACAACACTGCAGGCAGCAAGACAGCTGACGAGGCCGAAGCAGAACAGGACACGCAGGAGCAGAAAGCGGAAGAACCGCAGGACGATCTGCCTACGATAATGCTCATAGAGGACAACATCGACATGTGCCGCATGCTGCAGCTGCAGCTGCGAAGCAACAAATACAACGTGTTTACGGCGCACGACGGCGAAGAAGGACTGAAGAAGATTTATCAGCACCACCCCGACATAATAATAACCGACCTCATGATGCCGGGCATGGACGGCATGGAGCTGTTGCGCAACGTAAGACAAGACTTCAACATCAGCCACATACCCGTCATCGTGCTCACGGCAAAGAATACCGAGGAAGACAAGCTGACATCAATAAAGAGCGGAGCCAACGCCTTTATAACAAAGCCCTTCAGCAGCAGTCACCTCATGGCCAGAATAAACCAGCTGCTCGAGGAGCAGCGCATCTTCCAGCGCAAGATGGTGGTGCAGACCACCGTGGAGAGCACGGCCGAGGCTGCCAACGACTCTTACGAACAGCACCTCGTGAAGAAGGACATCGAGTTTGTACACAAGATTCATGAGATTATTGAGGAGAACCTCAACTCTAACGACTTCAACATCGACACCATAGCCGGCACGATAGGTCTTAGCCGCTCTGCCTTCTTCAAGAAACTGAAGAGCCTGACGGGCTTTGCCCCGGTAAACCTCGTAAAGGAGATAAGGCTGACCAAGGCTGCACGCCTCATAGAGACAACCGACGACAGCATAACAGAGATAGCCTACTCTGTGGGCTTCCGCGACGCCGGCTACTTCGGCAAGTGCTTCCGCAAGAAATATGACATGACGCCAAAGGAATACAGAGCCGAAAAGCGTCAGGCGCAGCAGCAATAGCATAGCCGGAACTACAGCACGACATAAAGCTATGGCACGAAATAAGACTTAAAAGCAAGCTAAGGAATTGCACTAAACAGCACTCTGCATCAGCCTGCCTTCCGTCCCATTCGTTTATATTAACCAGAATGGACGGAAGGCACGTTGATTATATATAAACAGACAGCACGACAAAACTAACTTTCTTTCCAATATTGCAATAACATCGCTACGACAGCTAATCCTCTATGATAAAAGTACATTTTTTTGCTTTAAAAGAATAAAATTACAGTTTATTTTCATATATTTGGAGTGCCGTACAACGGAACGGACAATGCCGACTATGTGGACGGCGAAGTGCTCATTGAAAAGCAGAACAACATCTGGAATACGCCTTACCTCTTCAACGCGAAGGAGAAACCTCGTTTACGTCAACATCGGACACACAAAGAAAGACGGAACAACAGACGAGAAAACCCATGAGCGCAAACTGAAATGGGACGAGGAGAACCGTCTGCTGGCCTCTGACGACGACGGATTCGTGACCAACTACTGGTATGACGCTGACGGAGAGCGCACAGTGAAGACCAGCGGAGAGAGCGAGCAGGTATATGTGAACTCAGAGTTTGCCGGCGGACGCACCAACACTGCCAGGTTCTCACTCTACGTGAGTCCTTATCTCGTGGCAAACCAAGGCGGACGCTACACCAAGCACATCTATATTGGCTCACAGCGCATTGTATCCAAGATAGGTGACTTCGCATCCTACGGCGCAGATCCGAGGCGCATACAATATGCCGGCAAAGAGGCTGACGCAGTAAATGTGGACTATGATGTTAAATATAGTCAACAACTGCAGGCAATCAAAGAAAATTATGCTACATTTGGGGTGCCGTACAACGGAACGGACAACGACGACTATGTAGACGGTGAAGGATTCTGCTGTGACGACGGCACGATGGAAGCTGCCATCGCCCAGGCCAACGCACCGGAGGACAACTTCCAGGAAGGCGACGCCTACGAGAACCTGCAGTTCTACTACCATGCAGACCATCTGGGCAGCAGCAGCTACATCACCAATCTGGACGGAGAGGTGGTACAGCATGTAGAGTACGTGCCGTTCGGCGAAGTGTTCATTGAAGAGCGGAACAACATTTGGAATACGCCTTACCTCTTCAACGCAAAGGAGTTCGACGAGGAGACGGGACTGTATTACTATAGTGCGAGATATTATGACCCGAGACTGAGTTTGTGGTTGTCAACTGATCCAATGCAGGAAAACTACTTTAATGTTAGTAGTTACTGCTACGTTCTTAATAATCCATTAAAACTTATTGATCCTGATGGAAGAATAGTAATTGCAGCTGACGAAAATGCAAAACGGAATATACTTAACACTCTAAGTATTGAAGAAGCAAAATACGTCCAATTTGATGATAAAGGAAAACTGGATTATGAACTTTTAAGCAAATACAAAGGTTCTTCTGAAAACTTTTTGGCTCTGAAATCATTGTCTGAGAGTTCTACGAATTACATTTTTGCAGTTTCAGATAAAGATATCAATGGAATGCAATTCTATGAAAAGGGAACAAATCATGAGCAACCACAAAATTATTCGTATGGTGTAACAAATCTTCCTGGTGCAGAAAATAATCCATCAATAGATGAAAATGTATATATTTATACAGCTTCATTCCTTGATGAAAGAAAACAGGCTAGAAATACAGCACACGAAGGATATGGACATGCATATTTTTATGAATTAAGTAAAACAGATTCTTCTATAAACCCTAATCATACATTTGGAAGAGTTGGAGTTCATAAAGAATATGATTCTTATTTTAAGATGGAGATCGAAACCCCTATCTTTGGAAAAAATAATACGAGATTAGAAGAACAAATAAAAATTGTAGAACAGCAAGCCTTAAAAAACTATGATGACAAAAATAATTAGTATATTGATACCATTATTGGTTTCGTGTTCCGTTGTAAATCAAAAAGCACATCCCTCCATAAGGAGGGAGTGCATTGACTTGCTCTCTGTTAGAATTATAGTTGATATACCTATCCCTATTTATTTTAACAAAGAAAATTATGAGGAGGGTGTCATATATACATATGTTTTTAATGATGGGGTAGTATTTTTTCATGAAGGAGCATTAATGCAATTTGATATAGATACTTATCCTCCATTTGAATCAGTACACACAAAAAAATATTCTATGTATTGGGGTGAAGAACATGGAAAGCTTTGGAAAAAATATGTTTTTGGCAATATTCGATTATACTACTACAATGTAGAAAAAAAAGCCAAGAAGAAATATGATGAAATTTTAAAAAAAGTAAGAATACAAAAACGGTATAGTAATCGATAGTAATATCGCACCAACGATTAGTAAATAATATTCGACTCGTGCCATGGCAAAGGCACTGGAGGACAACTTCCATGAAGGCGATGCCTACGAAAACCTCCAGTTCTACTACCATCCCGACCATCTGGGCAGCAGCAGCTACATCACCAATCTGGACGGCGAGGTGGTACAGCACATAGAGTACGTGCCGTTCGGCGAAGTGTTCATTGAAGAGCGGAACAACATTTGGAATACGCCTTACCTCTTCAACGCGAAGGAATTTGATGAGGAGACGGGACTGTATTACTATGGTGCGAGGTATTATGACCCAAGAGTATGCAATTTTATTAGTGTAGATAAATTTGCAGAAAAATATCCATATTTCACTCCATATTGTTATACAGCAAATTCACCACAAAAATTTATTGATATTAATGGCGATAGTATTGCTGTTTTGAATCTTGGTGGACTTATAGGGCATTCAGCTTTATTAATTCAAAACGATAATGGTAAATGGAGCTACTTCTCTATGAATGGGACGAATGTGTATGATAAAACATATGGATTAGCAGGAGGAAAGCCTTACCATGATTTAGGAGAAAAATCATTTGACAGCCCACAAGACTTTTTAAATAGTTCATACAATAGAACAGCAAACAATGAAAAGGAAATATTAGACAATACAGTGAATAATTATGGATATAAAGAGGCATATATATTACCTACAAATTCAACGCAAGATAATATAATAGAGACTGAGTTTCGTAAGAATGCTAAAAATGGTTATAGTCTGATAAACAATCAATGTGCACAAGTCGTTCAAAAATCTCTAAAGGCTGCAGGTATAAATACAGAAGAAGAGGTTTTTAGATTTTACGATAGTATGATAAGTATTGGACAAATGGTAAAAGAAGCTCCATATATGCCATCTTCGACATTTAGGACAATTAGACATAATAATCCAAATGGTAAATATATTCAAAAAAATGAAACAGTTTATTAAATTTAAAGACAGCATTACCAAATATTTCACAAAAATTTGGTGGATATTACAAGGAGGATTTATCTCAATATGGGGAATGTTGGGAATATTAAATAAACATGATAAAATCGATATTGAAATATTATTTACAGGATTAATACTCATAGCTTTAGCTGTCACTAAAAGTAACAGGAAGTATAATATGAGAATCTTAGCACAAATAGGGTTAATATGTTATACAATTATAACTTCTATCATCATATTTATGTTAATAACTGTTGCATATCCAAAACTCATAGCATTTGTAATCCTATTAATAATAGGCGTATCAAATATTTTAATATCTATTATAGATTCATTTAAGACCTTTTTGGAGGTTAATGAATAACAGAATAAGAATTGGATTTGTCTGATTAGTTGTATTTAATGATGTAAAATAAGACTTCGACATAAGTCGCATTACAAAAAAGAGGCCGTCTAAAAACAGCCTCTTTTTTGTAATTCATATACCAAAGATTTCAGTGAAACACTATCAACGGCATTGGAAAAGGTATGCTTTTAGATGATGAAACGTGGTGTTTTACGATGTAAAAGGACAGCTTTTACAAGCTGCATGGCCATGTAACGACGCAAAAAGGAAAAGAAATATGAAAAAGATTTTAAGAAAAAACTCATCACTCATCACAAAGCTGCATAAGGGCCTTGCAGTCAAGGCTTTAGAGTGTGACGAGTTGCATTTCCAACTCATCACATCCGAGGTGAACGGTCTGTTGCGTGATGAGTACGCGAAGCAACTCATCACAACTTAACAAGCTGCAAATCAGCATATTAAAAGCTATTGTGACGAGTGATGAGTTTATTAAGATAAGTTTTTTGTATCAGAATTTTGCCGAATCACAATGGCCGCCAGTTTAGCGCTAATAAAAAAAACGACGAAATGAATTGGGGTAAGGATTTGCGAGATTCGGATAGTCACTACGTTATTTGAGCTGCGCTTATTGACATTTAAGCACAATTGGCCATTAGACCGCACATTGTTTTATCTGTTTTGTGTCTTCATGCTTTCAGCCCGTCTTTTAGTTTCTGAACGCTGATAGCCGATTAGGATTAAAGCGCCTGTGCCCATTTTCGCATAATCGGGACGCACGAACGTTAAATTCAGTTAATAGCATTTTCGCTTTTGATTACAAAGCAAATCAGTAATCGTTTAAAGAGAAAAACATCAGAAAATCTATTAACTTAATAAAATTAGCTTATGAAAAAAATTTTTACTTTAGTAGCAGTTGCACTTGCAGCAATGAGCGCAAACGCTCAGGATTATTATGCTGCCGCAACTTATGATGCCGACAAGAACGTAGTAATGGCTGAAGAATTCCAGAATGCTGTTATCGACACTCAGAACGGCAAATCTGTTGTTACCGTAGATCTTACAAATGTAACAATGACAGCAGTAGGCGGCACTACTCCTAAAGAAATAGACAAAGACGCAAACGTATCAGAATGGAATGCCATAGAATGGAAGACCGGCAACCAGGGCGACATCGAGTTTCCTTACGTACAGGGAACAGGTAACCCCTACGTTAAGCTTCTGGCAGAAGAAGTGATTACAGACGGCCAGCCTACAGGCACATACCGTCCTGCATACGAATACTACGAGCCGGACGGAAGCAAGGGTCTGCCCGTGTCAGGACTCTACTATGAGTTCAAGGCTAAGGCTGAAGGAACTCTCGTACTCGGTGTATGGATCAACAAAGGTAACCGCAAGCTCTTCGTTGTAGACAAGGAGACACAGAAGGCTCTGACACCTAACGTAGACTATACTCTGGACGGATATGAGAACGGCGTGACAAACGAAGACGGCACAAAGGCTTACAACATGAACCTCCCTACAAAGGGAACAGAAGGTGACGACCTGTATATCTGGGGTGCAAAAGGCGGCAGCCAGGCTATCTGGGGATGGCTGAACATACCTATGAAGGCTGACCAGACCTACATGGTGTTCCTGCACAGCGCACAGATCGGTGTAAGCGATGTTGAATTTGAAGCCGGCACAAGCGGCATCAACGACATAACAAACAACACATTTGACGCTGATGCTCCTGTGTACAACCTTGCCGGACAGCGCGTAAGCAAGGATGCAAAGGGCATACTGATTCAGAACGGAAAGAAGTTCATCAGAAAATAAGCCTGATGACGATTGTGTACGAATCGTACGTAAACCAATAAACATCTTTTATACATAACGCACAAATAATCTTCCTAAAGACAGCACGCCTGTCATTAGGAGGATTATTTGCTTTTGGAAGATATGATTAATCCTGACTCTGCTAATCACAGTTTTTCTTTACAACTTGCCACTCCGGCAGCTGCACCATACTGCTGTTCTTTTTGACGAGATGCCCGCAGACACACCAAACGGGCGCAAACGGACAAACAGAAGCATGCCATATCTACTGCGGACATCAAAACACAACCGGCAAAACTCATACATGAAGGATAAAAAAACATATATTTTCTATGTCTGCCATGCGACAAATATGCACCATCCGAGACGTATCATGTTATAAATCAGCCGTTTACACCGGAGGCAAAAGCGACAAATGGTTTAATGCAACCTTTTGTTTTTATTTTTTATTATATTTTGGTTACATTTTTCTATTATATTCGTCAAAGAATTATAAAGGAGAAAATATGCCCTGATGCCATGGGCAAGACATACTTGAAAAAACAAATTTAATTATATTGTATAACATTAATAAAAACATTCTTATGAAGAAAAATCATTTTTCACTACGAAGAAAGGCATACGCCCTGATGTCGCTTGCGGCAGGCGTGCTGCTCTTTGCTTCATGTGCGCAGGATGGTTTCGACGAAGAAAGCTTCGACAGCGGTGTATACAACACACAGCTTGAGGCTCCTTCAACAGACGACATCCAAATCACGGCAAGCGCAGATGGAACACAACAGACCATCAGCTGGCCGGTAGTCTATGGTGCAGGCGGCTATCATGCCATCCTGACTAACACTACTGCAGGAGAAGTATTGGTAGACTCTGTCTACGACGGCACTTCATTCGCCGTGGCACGTGTTGAGGACAACAACTACGAACTGTCTCTGGAAGTTCTCGGCAACGAGGAAAGAAACAACACAGGCTGCGACCCTGTAATCAAGACTTTCAACACCTTTGCTGTTGCATTTGCAACAATTCCTTCAGGAAGCGACCTCTGCGAATACTTCCAGAACAACCCTATACCTGAAGGCAACGAAGAGGAACTCGTATACGACCTTGAGGAAGGCGGACAGTATACAGTTTCAGGAATTCTTGACTTTGGCGGAAACAAGATACAGCTGCGCTGTACAAACGACCAGAAGAGACCTACAATCACTTATACGAAAAATCCTAATACTTCAGAAGAGGGCACAATACGCACATCAGCTCCTCTGAAACTGAAGAGCCTCAACTTTAACTGCAGCGCATCTGCAAACGAGGCTATAGGACTGAGCGAGACACCTGACGAGAGCATAAAAGGCGCAACAGGCAGCGGCGACTACTACAACATAATGGGTACGCTGCATATCACAAGCTGTAACTTTGAAGGAGTGAACGCCCAGTTTATACACGACAACAACAAGAAATATTGTATTGAGACATGTGTCATTGACAACACTGTGGTGAAACTGACATCTACAGCATCAAGCGGCGTAAACAGCAATGCCATAATCTACTTCAAGTCAGGATTCATCAACAATCTGACCGTACAGAATTCTACATTCTGGAACGCCGGCGACTCTGATGCAAAATACTTCATACAATACAACAACTCAGGACGCTGCGACCGTGCCGGATACACATCTAACAGCGTAAACATCAAGAACAGCACATTCTACAACATCGCAAAATCAGGACAGTGGGCTAACTACAGCGGATTCAGTGGCAAGGCAACATCAGTATTTGTACTGACAAACACAATATTCGTTGACTGTGCCAAGGAAATAGCACGCCGCTTCATCGGCGGTAACTTCAGCACAAGCCCGTCATATACATTCCTTAACAACACTTATCTGCAGGATGCTGCCACAGACACTTATGACAATGAAGAAAACTACGACAAGAGCGGCACTGCAATAAAGAGCAACCCGCAGTTTGCAGACCCGACAAACGGCGACTTCACTGTCAACGGAGGCGAACAGCTGTCTAAGAGAACCGGCGACCCGCGCTGGCTTCCGGCTGCAGAATAATAATCGATAACAAAAGAAAAACATAAGATATGAAAAGAAAATTCATAAAAGCTCTATGCTTCGGCCTCATGGTTTGTGCTGCCACACCGGCACTGGCACAAAGCCAGACGGTGAAGGGTACAGTCGTTGACGAAAACGGCGACCCTATCATTGGCGCATCTGTCCGCATAAGCGGCAAGGAGGGCACCGGTGTGATAACCGACATAAATGGTAACTACACCATCTCTGCACCCAAGGGCAGCAAGGTGACAATATCCTACATCGGATATCTTACACAGACCGTTGCTCCCGGCGGAAGAACACAAATGCAGGAAGACTCACAGAATCTTGAAGAAGTTGTCGTAGTAGGTTACGGTGTGCAGAAGAAGGCTCACCTGACCGGTTCTGTTGCAACTGTTCCGATGGACGAGATTCAGGACATGACCTCAGGTGGTCTGGCAAGCAGTCTGTCAGGACTTGTCAACGGTCTGAGCGTAAGCGGCGGCGATACCCGTCCGGGCGAAAACGCAACAATGTATATACGTGACACCAACTCGCTCGGCGACGTAGGTAGCGTGGCACAGCAGCCTCTGTTCGTCATCGACGGATACATCTATCCCAACGACGTAAAGGTGGGCAACTCAACACAGAACCTCGGTGCAGAGGCATTCAACAACCTCGACCCGGCAGAAGTGGAGAGCATCTCTGTGCTGAAAGACGCTTCAGCAGCCGTCTACGGTGCACGTGCGGCTAACGGTGTTATCCTCGTTACCACAAAGAAGGGTAAGCTCGGCGCACCGCGCATCTCATACAGCGGCACATTCGGTTTCACAGACGCCGTATCACATCCCAAAATGCTGAGCGCATACGAGTATGGCCGTCTCTACAACGCTGTTGCAGCAGCCGACCCGAAGAACACATCGCTCAACCATCTTACAGACCTCTATCAGGCAGACGAGCTCAACGCCATGAAGGGCCTCAACTACGACCTGCTGGACAAATACTGGGAGACTGGCGTTACGATGAAGCATAACGTAAACCTCAGCGGAGCAACTGACCGTGCAAGCTATTTTGCAAGTCTTTCTTACTTCGACCAGGACGGTAACCTCGGCAACCTTGACTACAACCGCTGGAACTACCGTGCAGGAGTAGACGTTAAGGTAAGCCAGTGGCTGGGTGCAAACCTCAGTGTATCAGGCGACTACGGAAAGAAGAACACACCTTACATCAAGGTTGGCGGTACTTCTAACGAAAAAGACTACAACATCCTGCTCACACGTCCGCGCTATATTCCGGAGTATGTCAACGGCCTGCCAATCGCAGCATACGGAATAAGCAACACTCAGGTGGACGATGACCAGAACTACTCATTCTCTGAACTGAGAAACAACGGCGACTACAGCCGCACGATGAACTCTAACATCAACATTCAGGGAAGCATCAACTACGACTTTGGATGGAGCAAGATACTGAAGGGACTGAAGCTGAGATTCTCTTACTCAAAGAGCATCAACACAGACAAGACCAACCAGTATGGCTCTGAATACAAAGTGTACACAATGCAGACACGCCCCGGAAGCGGAAGCCACCTGTATACTCCGGTAGAAGGTCAGGACTACAGCCAGTTTATCACAGAGGCGAACCTGCTGCCCCATACAATAGCCAACGGCGACCCGTCACAGCTGAACCGCTCTATGACACGTACAGACAACTACCAGATGAACTTTACGGCGTCATATAACAGAGACTTCGGCGAGCACAGCATCGGAGCATTATTCTCAATAGAGAAATCAGAAGCTGAGAGCGAGTATCTCTATGCCATGGTTTCAGACCCCTACCCCTTCACAACAGGACAGTCAAACTCAGCTGAGGGCGAGACAAAGGTTATAACCTTCACCCGCAGCGAGTCAGGAACTCTCTCTTACATCGGACGTATCAACTATGCATACGCCAACAAGTATCTGGCAGAATTCCTTATCCGTTCTGACGCTTCAACGAAATTCGCCGCGGTAAACTATTGGGGAGTATTCCCGTCATTCAGCGCAGGTTGGGTAATGTCTGAAGAAAAATGGTTCAAGGAGGCTCTTCCATGGGTAGACTTCCTGAAAGTTCGCGGATCATTCGGTATGACAGGACGTGACAACACAGCCGCATGGCAGTGGATGCAGGTTTACGCCCAGGACGCCAACCGCGGTCCGGTGTTCGGTACAGGCATCGCAAACGAAAGCGAGAACCGTATAACCATCAACAAGAACAACTCTGCCGTAAACAAGGACGTTCACTGGGATAAGGTTTACAAAGCCAACTTCGGTCTCGACTTCACCGTACTTGACAACCGTCTGAGCGTTACTTACGATATGTACCGCGAGTGGAACCGCGACATGCTGATGAACATCAGCCAGGCTATCGAGGGAACAATCGGTACACAGTCGGCAGCAGTAAACCTTGGCGAGATGGACAGCTGGGGCTACGAGTTGAGCGCTACATGGCGTGACAAGATCGGCAAGGACTTCAAATACCGTATCGGCCTCAACACAGGCTACAGCGACAACAAGGTGCTGAACATGGACTTCGCCACAGACTATATCTATCGTCAGATACAGCGCGGCGGACGTACAGACATCGGTCTGTGGGGTATGCAGTGCATCGGCATGTTCCGTTCATTCCAGGATATTGAGGAGTATTTCGACAAATACAACATCACATCTTACCTCGGAATGAGCAAAGACGAGGTTCGCCCGGGTATGCTTATATATAAGGATGTACGCGGACCGCAGCAGGAAGACGGAACATACGCAGGACCTGACGGCGTGGTAGACAAGGACAACGACCAGGTATGTCTGTCTAACCGCAACAATCCTTACAGCGTTACAATGAACCTCGGCGCCGACTACAAGGGATTCTCTCTCACAGCCCAGCTGAGCGCTTCATGGGGTGGATACAGCTTCGTTGACGCTTCTGCACTGAAGTCAGGCTCAGGCGTAGACGACCTCGAGTTCACCAACATGCCTTCATTCTGGAATGTTGACAACATGTACTCATATCAGGACATATACGATGCAGCCGGCAACCTCGTAGTAGCTGCCAACCGCAACGGAAGCCTGCCTAACCTCGCTTACCAGAGCGTAAACGCAATAACATCATCGTTCTGGAGAATAAGCGGAACACGAGTAAAACTGAGCCGTCTGACACTGGCCTACACTATTCCGTCAAGCCTCGTGAAGAAAATCGGTATACAGTCAGCCCGCGTAAACGTTACAGGCCAGAACCTGCTGAGCTTCTATAATCCTTATCCAGACAACTTCATGGATCCGATGTGCAGCTACGGTTCTTATCCTACACTGCGTCAGTTTACAGTTGGAGTAAATCTTACATTCTAAGAAAATATAACCGTTTAATAGAATTTTATCAATGAAAACAAATATAATAAAAGTGTTCGGACTTGGCCTCATCGCAAGCATGACCATCACATCATGTAGTGATGACTTCCTTGAGGAAAAGAAGAACTACGATAACGTAAATACAGGTATTTACGACACAGAAGAGGGATGCCTGCGCCGTGTATACGACGTTTACAGCTGGTGTCTGCCTACGGTGAACAGCGACCCCACATGGCAGTATCCTTCTACAGGAAGCAACGACACTCAGGCACAGTCGACTGAGGAGTACAGCGGCTTCGGAGCATTCGTTGACCCGCAGAACCCGCTGTCTGTAATGAGCGGAACATCTGTTCCTGACTATTTCTTCGGTACTCCGAACAACATTCAGAACAACGCATGGGGACGTATCCGCAACATCAACGACGCCATTGAAGGCATCTCAGGCGGCGCCCTCTCACAGGAGAAGAAGGACGAATATCTCGGACAGCTCTACTTCTTCCGTGCATGGTGCTACTATAACCTCGTGAAATACTACGGAGGTGTGCCTATCGTAACAGAGGTTCAGGACCCTGTTGAAGGTGTGGTTAACCCTCGCCGCTCAGCAAAGGCTTGTATCGACTTCATCCTCAGCGACCTTGACCAATCAGCCAAGATGCTTGCTGACAAGACTATGAACGGCGGCTGGTCGAGCGACGAATGGGGTATGGTAACAACAGGAACAGCCCTCGCGCTGAAAGGCCGTGTGCTGCTGCTGTGGGCTAGCCCGCTGTTCAACCGTGCCAACGACGAGACACGCTGGAAGAACGCATACACACAGATGAAGGCCGAGCTCGACTCTATCAACTCTTGCGGCTATGGTCTGTTCACATCTACAAACAACGTAAACGGTTCAGACTTCGCACTGCAGTTCAACCAGAGCGACAAGAACCCTGAGGCTGTGTTCGTAACTCTCTACAACACTGTACAGGCCGGCGACGGTCAGAAGAACAGCAACTGGGAGCGCTACATCCGTCCGAAGAACACAACAGGTTCTGGCAAGAACGCTTCTGCAATGCTGATAGACATGTTCCCGATGGCTGACGGTAAGCGCCCGGCTTCTGCCGACACTTACACAAAGCTCGAGGCTTCGTCTATGACATACGACCGCGAACATCCGTTCATGAACCGCGACCCGCGCTTCTACCGCACATTCGCATTCCCCGGCTTCCGCTGGGCTTACAACGGCAACAGCAGCGTTCAGGAGGCTGATCCTAACAACCCGCTGTATGACGACGGAAAGAACTATGAACTCTGGAACTATGTATGGTATACAGACCTCGACGACCAGGGCGACCCTGAGAGCGGAAACGACTATGGTGCAGACAACCTGCTGACAAACTGCTCTGGCGTTTACGTGCGCAAGCGTTCTGACGACTACGACGTAAATACAAACTCTATGTACACCTTCACCGGTACAGCAAGCAACGGCGGATTTGCTTATTCAGCTCAGCCTTACATCGAGCTCCGCTACGCAGAGGTGCTGCTCAACCTTGCTGAGGTTGCATGCGGTGCAGGCGAGCTGACAGACGCCGTAAGCTATCTGAAGCAGGTTCGTGCCCGCGCAGGCTACACCGGCGAGAACAACTACGGACTGCAGAGCAACCTTGAGTCAGACCAGGCTGCATGTATGTCGGCCATTCTCTATGAGCGCCAGATAGAGTTTGCATACGAGGGCAAGCGTTTCGACGACCTTCGCCGCTGGATGCTCTATGATGGTGGTGCAACAAAGGTTGAGGGTGCGCCTTCAACATGGACACTGACAGGATGGGGCGGCAACACATGTACATGGCTCGGCTTCAAGCAGCTCAACGGACAGCGCCGTGAGAACATGGAATTCCGCGTAGCCGACAAGTATGGTGTTGGCGGAACAACAGCCGACAGCGACCCGCTGCTGAAGAACGGCGGAACACGCTGTGCAGCAGTAGACCTCCGCAAGGAGCTCAACCCGCAGTTGGAAACTCTGAAGACATGGTACAGCGACAACCTCGTTCGCAAGGACAAGAAGGGCGACTCTTACGACCAGAACAAGGTTAAGCTCTACATGAACTTCCTGCCTCGCTACTACTTCCTCGGACTGACACAGGGAGCACAGAACAACAACAAGGCTCTGGAGCAGACCATCGGTTGGGAAGACAGTCAGCACGGAGGTTCAGCCGGAACATTCGACCCGCTGGCAGACGAATAAACATAGCTAATCTATATAAAAAGAGGCATGCCGCAAATGGCATGCCTCTTTTTTATATCCATACACAAGGCTGACGGAGAAACATCAGACACGAGCCGCAGACACGCCGACTCCAACCATAAGCCTGCACCACTCTCTGCCCTACCGACACATTCATGCATTCTGCAAGCAATTTACTTTATACCGAGTGAAAGCCAACAGCCCTTGACCGTGACCGTAAATTCTGCCCTTGCTGACAACCTAAGCGGCACCGATCAGCACAAAGCAAAACCATGACGCGGCAAAATCAGAATGACATACTTGTAACAAAAGTCAAAAAACACTAGCTGACAAAACAAAATGTATATTATGAAAAGACTATTTTGCCTTAATTACATAGATATTTTGTAATTTTGCACCCTGAAAATGAGCATAGGTATGACTATTCGTCAAATTTCATTAAAATAAAGGCAAAAAGATTATGGAAGAAACTCAGCAGTCTGACTCCCTGGAGGTGTTACGCCGTAAACTCGACCTGCTGCTGCGCACCGGTCAGTTATTGATGGAAAGTTCGGCAGACACCAGCCGCATAATACGCAACATGGACCGCACGGCGGCATATCTGGGCCTGCCGGAAAAGAAGCTGCACATTCACATCACCTACAACATGCTGATGGTAAACCTCAGCGACAAGACCCATTCTTTCTCTAAATTTCAGCGCTGCGACAGGCACGGCATCAACATGGACGCCATATCTGCCATAAGCAAGCTGTCGTGGAGGGCCATCAAAGAGGACTATACCCTCGACCAATACGAGAAGGAGCTGGAAAGAATAAAGAACAAGAAGCGCAACTACAGCCCGTGGCTCACAGCCATAGGAGCCGGTCTGGCCTGCGGCGGCTTCTGCGTTCAGTTCGGCTGCGACTGGCCTGCGTTTATCTATTCTTCTATAGCAGCCATAGCAGGCTTCCGCCTTAGAGCATGGCTCAACTCGACAGGCTCCAACGAATACGTCAACATTGCCTTTGCAGCATTTTTCTCCACACTGCTGGCATACCTGTCAGCATACATCTCGCTGCCGGTGATTGAGTCGCACATTCCGTCGGCACTGATACCCTTCACACACAGCGACACACCTTGGCATCCGCTCATGGCCTGCGCCCTGTTCATCGTTCCGGGCGTACCGCTGATCAACTTTGTGAGCGACATGCTCGACAGCCACATCAGCATAGGCATAACGCGGGCCGTCAACACGCTCATGATAGTGGCGGCCATGTCGTTCGGCATAGTAATAGCCATCAAGGTGTGCGGCATAGACAACTTTGTGAAAGACCTCAGCATGACGCCACACAACAGCTATCTGGCCTATGCCGTGGCGGCAGCCATATCGGCCATGGGCTTCTCTATGATATTCAACATACCGCGGCGTCTGCTCTGGGTGGTGGCCATAGGAGGCATAATAGCCGTATGCACGCGTAACTTCGTGAACCTCGGACCGAGCAACGGCAACGTGGGACTCGACTGGGGCCTCATCCTTGGCTCGCTCATAGGCTCGTCGCTCATAAGTATCATCTGCATAAAAGCCGTTCACATTTTCCACACGCCTCACCACTGCCTGTCTATCCCGAGTGTCATCCCGATGGTGCCGGGCGTGCTCATGTACAGGGCTCTCTTTGCACTGATAGAAATGCACGGAGTGGTCGGCGAACTTACCATCGCCATACATAACGGCATAAGGGCGTCGCTGATTATTCTCTGCATAGCCATCGGCGTGGCCATTCCTAACATATTTGCACGCAAATGGATTGCACCTGAACGCCATAAGAAACTGATAAAGATGATAGCCGAGCGCAAAGTGAGAGGCAAGTTTGTCGACCTTGAACACATGAAATAACCTCTGACTCAGCGGCCACAGAGACTGCACGGAAGGCTTGAAAGACGGCCCGGCATGACAGTTTCTGCAACATATAAAGAGAGACCGTGGCTGATGAAAATATAAAAGGTGTCCTTTTGCACTGCGAAAGGGCACCTTTTGCGTTGTAAAAGGGCATCTTTTAGGAGCCAAAAGACGGCATTTTGTAACACCTTGAATATCAACATGTTATCACACAGAAACAATCAACCTCAGCCATACCCCACTGATAGGGCCCAACAATGGCAGCCGCAGCTGGATAATGAGGCCTGCTATAAGCCTAAACGCGAATAGCCCGGCAGACCGAATACAGTCTGATTTTATAAGCAGACTGATGCCTTCTGCCGGATTGCCGTATGTCTGTTCTTGACGTAAGCAGCCATACCTGCGAAAAAGTCTTCGGCCATCCACATCATATTAAACGAAAAAATCCTGCCTAATCTCTATGACAGATTTGGGTTAAAAGAAAAAAATTGGCGCAGAATAATAAGTACAATAAAAAAACATACGCGTCGTTTTGTAAGTATAGGTAATTACTGAAACAAACAATTTGTCAATCTGATATGAAAAAAAATCTAACAAGCCGCTGCCTAGCCATTCTGCTGATAGCCGGATTGTGCACAGTTAAGGCCATGGCAGGCAAGGCAAAAAAAGAGGTTTACATTCCGATGGACTATTCGGCATGCGGATATCATGCGTCTGAAATAGCCATTCCGGATGTACGAAACGCTGTCTTCGTGGGCAGCGACGGGGCCGACTGCTACGAGAAACTGCAGCGCGCCATCAACTACGTGTCGGCACTGAAACCCGACAAGAACGGCCACCGCGGAGCCGTACTGCTGGGCGAAGGCACTTTCAGAATAAGCAAACCGCTGCGCATAAGCACATCGGGAGTGGTGATAAGAGGTGCCGGACGCGGCAAGACCACCATAATAAAGCAGGGCTATGACAGAGGTGCACTGCTCTATATCGAGGGCGGAATGAAGATGACTGGAGGCGACACCATTGCCGTTGCAGGCGAAAAGACAATGGCCGGAGCCACTACGCTGACGCTGACATCTGCCGCCAAGATGCAGAAAGGCAGCCGTATAAGAATTGTAAGGCCGTCGACAAAGGAATGGATAGCGTCGCTCTGCTGCAACGACTTCGGCGGAGGACTCGACTACACCGGATGGAAACCCACCGACATCGACATAACATGGGACAGAACCGTCAGCGCCGTAAACGGCAACAGCATAACGCTCGACGCGCCGATAACCACCACGCTCGACAAGAAATACGGCGGGGGCTTCGTTGTTACGGGATATAACAGCGCAGAGATAAGCGAATGTGGCGTTGAGAACCTTACTCTCATGTCGGAACACAACTCATGGAACCCTAAGGACGAGGACCACTGCTGGGACGCGATTTGGGCCGACAATGCGCGCGACTGCTGGGTAAGACGTGTGGAATTCAGGCACTTCGCAGGCAGCGCAGTAAATTTGCAGAAGCAGACAAGCCGCATAACGGTTGAAGACTGCATTGCAGGCGAGCCTGTGTCTGAAACAGGAGGATGGCGCAGATGCGTGTTCATAACACGCGGACAGCAGACCCTGATACAGCGCTGCGTGTCGCGCCAGGGCATACACGACTTTGCGGCAGGCTTCTGTGCGGCAGGCCCCAACGCCTTTGTACAGTGTGAGGGCGAAAACTCTTTGGGCTTCAGCGGAAGCATTGGCTCATGGGCAGCCGGACTGCTGTTTGACATTGTGAACATCGACGGCAACGACATAAGCTTCAAGAATCTTGAGCAGTTCCAGTTTGGAACGGGCTGGAACACGGCCAACAGCATGATGTGGCAGTGTACAGGCTCAACTCTCTACTGCTATTCGCCCGACAGCGACAACCGCAACAGCGCACACGGATGCTGGGGCACGCTGACAGGCAATGCTGAATGGACAAGCAGCAACGACCACGTGCAGCCGCGCAGCCTCTTCTACGCACAGCTCGAGAAGCGCATGGGCAAAGAAGCCATAAACGGATACATACTGCCCAGAAACACCAACGCATCGAGCAGTCCTGAGATTGCACAGGCGCAGATTATGGCACAGGTGTCGCTGACACAGCCAAGACTGACTATGGAGATGTGGATAGACTCTGTACCCTACACAGCAAGCACATCGGCCAAAGGCGTGAAAGACATTGAGAGCGTGAAAGGAAGCAAGTATGATGTGGCTGAAAATGGCGGCAAAGCCATGAAATTTGCAATAGAGAACGGCCACATCACTGCCGACGGCAAGCTGATAACGGGCAACAACTACCAGATACCATGGTGGGCCGGACGCGTAAAGGACAACTTCGTGAAGAAAGGCGCACGCCCTGCCATAACACGCTTCGTGCCGGGACGCGAGGGCACCGGCTGGACCGACCGCATAGACTCTGTGGTGACATATCTCGACAAAAACAACTTCTGCATCTTAGACCACCACTACGGACTGTGGTATGACCTGCGCCGCACTGACCATGAGCGCGTGCGCCGTGCCGACGGCGACGTTTGGGCTCCGTTCTACGAGCAGGCTTTCAGCCGTACAGGTCAAGGCACCGCATGGGACGGCCTGAGCTGCTACGACCTTACAAAGCCTAACCAATGGTACTGGATGCGACTCAACGAGTTTGCAAAAAAAGGTGCAGAGAAAGGCATACTGCTGTTCAACCAGAACTATTTTCAGCACAACATACTTGAGGCAGGAGCCCACTGGGTAGACTGTCCGTGGCGTCCGGTGAACAATGTCAACGGCACCGACTTTCCCGAACCTGTGCCTTTCACAGGCGACAAGCGTATATTCATGGCCGAGCAATTCTACGACATCAACAACCCCATACTGCGACCGCTGCATAAGCAGTACATCCGTCAGTGTCTCGACAACCTCAAGGACAAGGGCAACGTGGTGCAGCTGCTGAGCGAGGAATATACAGGTCCGCTGCACTTCACACGCTTCTGGCTCGAGACAATAGCCGAATGGGAAAAAGAGACTGGCCTGCATCCTATGGTGGCGCTGAGCTGCACAAAGGACGCCCAGGACGCCATACTTGCCGATCCGGAGCTGTCGAAGGTGGTAGACATCATCGACATAAGATACTGGCACTACAACACCAAGGGACTTTGGGCGCCAGAGGCAGGCAAGAACCTTGCTCCGCGACAGTTCATGCGCAAGATGAAGGTAGGCAAGACTGGATTTGCCGAGGCATATAATGCCGTGAAGGAATACCGCACAAAGTATCCCGAAAAGGCAGTAACATTCTTCTCGCAGCAATATCCGCAGTATGGCTGGGCCATCCTCATGGCCGGAGGCTCTTGTCCAAACGTGGCCATAGGCAGCGACAAACTGCTGACAGACCTGACAAAGATGAGCTACATCAGCGGCGAAGGCAACTCAGCCGCTCAGGTGATAGGCAACCCTGCCGTTGGATATGTGATATATGCCCATGGCGAAGGCGACATTACGCTCAACGTTGAGAACGGAAAATACACACTGCATGCCGTCGACACGAAAAGCGGACTGGTAAAAACTGTGAAGAAGAGCGAAAAAATTTCAGGCACATACATAATAAGCGGTAAAGCCAAAGACACAGCCTACTGGCTGGAAAGATTATAAGAAATCATAGAATTTACTGATAACAGGTGTTGATTTTACACGTCAATACCTGTTTTTCGTATTTATAAATCAATTTTTCCCATTCTTTTAAGCCGTTCATCACTAATTTTGCAGCAAAAGAACGAGAAAACCTATGATTAACTTTACCGAACTTTACGACAAAACAATTGATAACCTTTTCGCATTCGGAACCAAATTCACCTCCGACCGCGAAATGATTAAAGACTGCATACAGGACGTCTTTGTCAAGTTGTACACCAAACGCGGTGAACTTGAATCTGTGATCAACATTGAGTCGTATCTGTATGTATCATTAAGGAACAGAATCAACGACGAGTTTAGACACAACACTCATGTCTGCGACAACGAGATTAACGATAACAATGTCAAGCCGCTCTTCGACAGCGAGACGTACGACATGGAGCGCATCGAAGAAGAGCAGAAAAAGAACAGCACCCTTACAGAATATGTTAAATGCCTGTCGCCCAGGCAGCAGCAGATAATAAAGCTCTACTATATTGAGCAGCGCAAATATGACGATATCTGCCAGATTATGGGCATAAACTATCAGTCGGTGCGTAACCTCATGCACAGAAGTCTGCTAAGATTGCGTTTTTTAGCAGCAAGAAATGAGGCTGTATAAAGAGTACAAAACAAACTGCTTGCCGTCATATTATAAAATAATATAAGATGGCAAAAAAACAGAACATTAAAACAATGGCTGACAGGATTCTGTCAGGCAACAGATTTAACATTCCCCCTCTTACAGAGATGGAGAAAAAAGAGCTCAAAGAGAGAACTCTATTGACTATTTTACAGCTGAAAGAGCTTTAACGCATAATACACTTTTTTATAATAGCAAACGAGAACGGCCGCAAATCTTATGATTTATGCGGCCGTTCGTTATCAAAAAGACTTATTTTTACCATTATTTATTACAACGCATTTTTAGCACACCTATCTATTTTCGCATACATCAACCGCAGCATATCCTGTATGTAAAAGCCAAAAAGAAGGCATTGCAGCATAACCGGCACTGCAAACGAAACGTAACTAAGGCAAAACCGTACATATATAAAAACAGGACCGCAACACTGCGGCCCTGCCAGAATAATTGATATAATCTAATACAAATCAGGCTTAGTCAGACACCTGATTATTCGCTTTTTGCTGTCTTTATTTCGCCTTCTTCGTTGACATCAAGTTCAAGCACCTTCAGACTTCTTAGCCATGTAACGTCGTTAGAGGGCACACAGTCGTGATGGAACAGATACCATTTGCCTTTATATTCAACAATAGAATGGTGAGTTGTCCAGCCTACAACCGGCTCAAGAACCACTCCCTTGTATGTAAACGGGCCATAAGGATTATCTCCAACGGCATAACACAGCAGATGGCTGTCGCCGGTTGAATAAGAGAAGTAATACTTACCATTGAACTTGTGCATCCATGAAGCCTCAAAGAAACGGTGAGGATCAGAGGCAGCAAGCGGCTTGCCGTTTTCGTCAACCACAAGCACGGGCTTCGGCTCTTCGGCAAACTGCAGCACGTCATCGGTCATCTTAACCACTCTTGACGGCAATGCAGGCTCATCTCCTTCGGGCAGATACTCCTTGCCCATGGCCTTGTTGTCCTTATAGCGCTGAAGCTGTCCGCCCCAAAGTCCGCCGAAATATACATAAATAGAGCCGTCATCATCCTTGAAGACACAAGGGTCTATCGAGTAAGATCCGCGAATGTGGTCGGCCTGCGGCTTAAACGGACCTTCCGGTCTGTCAGCAACAGCCACTCCGAGGTGGAACACATCGTTCTTGTCCTTTGCGCTGAAGATAAGATAATACTTACCGTCTTTCTCAACGACATCATTGTCCCACAGCTGTCTGCCTGCCCATGGAATATCCTGCAGGTCGAGAATCTTGCCACAGTCGGTAGCCTCTTCGTTCTCAATATCAGTGAGCGTGAGCGCATGATAGTCTTTCATTTCGAAATGACCGCCGTCGTCATCAAACGCAGCACCTGAATCCCAGTCGTGAGACGGATAAATATACAGTTTGTCGTTAAACACATGTACAGACGGGTCTGCCATATAATCAGACGGGAAAAGATATCTTGCTTTTTTCATGATTATTAATTTTAAAAGTTGTTTCTATTTAATTTATTGAACTTATTTCTCAAAGATCTTTATAATCTTGTCGACCACCGGCTTAGGCTTATTGCTGCGGTCGAAGAGCAGCGGATAGTTTACACGTCCGGGAACGGGGAAATCGTTAAGCCATGAACGTGTGTCTGTAACACCCCACAGAGTGACGCGCGAAATCTGTCCGCGATGACGATAGTAAATATTGAAAATGTCGAGATAACGCTTTTCAAACTCTTTTTCAACTGCCTCGGGAAGTCCGTTCTTATACGGATTCAGTGCATCAGCATACTTGAAGTTCTGGCTTATCTCAGCTCCGCCAAACTTTTCAGGATTTGGCAGGACATTTACATCAAGCTCAGTAATCATCACCTTAACGCCACAGGCAGCAAAGGCATCTATCGACTTCTCGTATTCATCAAGGTCGGGATATTCGAGTCCGTTGTGCGACTGCATTCCGATACCGTCAACGCGGTAGCCTTTCGACTTCAGCTCTCTGACAATACGGCAAACAGCATCGCGCTTTGCTGGCTTTGCCAGCGAATAGTCGTTGATATAGAGTTCCGCATTAGGATCGGCCTCGTGGGCAAACTTAAATGCAAGTTCAACAAATTCAGGACCTATTATGCGATAATATGGAGAATTACGGAAGGTGCCGTCATCGTTAAAAATCTCGTTTACGACATCCCATCCCAAAATACGTCCCTTGTAACGGCCTACAACTGCTGAAATATGACGGTGCATACGGTCGATGAGTACATCGCGTGAAACCGTGTCGCCACGCTCGTCGGTAAACATCCATACAGGAGGCTGAGAATGCCATACAAGGCAATGGCCGATAATGGCGAGACCATTGTCCTGACCAAACTTTACAAAACGGTCGGCATCGTCCCAGAAGAAACGATTTTCTTCAGGATGAATCTCCTCCCCTTTCATACAGTTTTCTGCCACAATAGAGTTAAAGTTATTCTTAACAACGTTTGTTTCATCCGGCGTCCTGTTCCATATCTGGTCAACATTCATGGCCGCTCCAACCAGAAAGTAACGTCCCAATACATCTTTAAGAGTCTTGGTGTTTCCGGCAGAAACGGGCAATGCACTTGCCATAGCGAATATACATGCCAGCAAAAATACTACATTTCGTTTCATTTTTATATTAAGCTTTTTCAGTTGAACGTTTTTCTATTTCCATGTTTATCTTGTCAATAACCTCGTCTGTAAGCTCATATTTTGAAATTATGAACATTGAAAGGCCTAACAGCAAGGCCGGAATGACAGCTACAAGCCAAAGAATACCCTGCTCTGCAAAAGCTGTCTGCGAAACAGAATTGTTCTTGTCGAAACCGACAAAAGCCAAAATAAGGCCGGGAACAACGCCTCCGAGAGCCATACCGGCTTTATAGAATATACCGGTAAGGGCGTTTACGATGCCTGAAATACGCTTGCCATGAGTGTATTCGCCATAAGAAATAACCTCAGGAACGAGCGCCCACATATATCCCGTGGCAACGATAACTCCGGTAGACTTGATAAACTGTGCAAGATATACCAGCCATATCTGTGAACGGAGCGACGGCACCATTGAGATAATATAAATAAGTATCATACCGAGAATGGCAACAGACAAGAAAATGTTGAACATGCCACGCTTGCCAACCTTGCGCTTGATGGCCGGAACCATAGGCATGAAAATAAATGCCGGAACTGAACCAAGAGCCATGAAGTAAGCCAGCTGATCGGCTGAAGAGTGTATGTTGTAAATCATGTAATAAGAACCGGCAGAGTTGCCTATTGCCATCATGGCGAAAGCCGTTACAAAGAAGAAGGCAAGAATGCGCAACGGACGGTTGCGACGGAATTCAACCCAAAGGTCGCTCACCTTAACGTCGTCGGTCTCACTCTTATCCATAACCACACGTTCCTTTGTCTGAGTGAAGCAGAACAGCAGCAACACAAGACCAGCCACAGCATAGATGGCCATTGTTACGAACCAGGCATTAGCTGATTCAACGGTATTTATCTTGCCGTCGGGCGATAATGTTGCCACAATCATAGGTATGCCATATGCAACGGCAAGTCCGCCGACGTTGGCAAGAAACATTCTTACAGACGTAAGCACGGTTATCTCTTCCGTATCGCGGGTCAGCGACGCATTAAGCGCACCATAAGGCACATTTATCAGAGTGTAGAGCATAGACATGCCCACATAAGTGATGTATGCATAAAGCAAAGACCCGGAGAAGCCATCCCAGAAACATAATATGGCGAAGCCCGTAAGCGGCACGCCGGCCAGCAAAAGGTAAGACCTGTACTTGCCAAACCTTGGATTATGCTTATCGACATAGGTTCCTACAACAGGGTCCCAGATAACATCCACCACCCTGACAATCAGGAACATAAATGCAGCAGCAGAAGGGTCGAGGCCATATACGTTTGTATAAAACATAAGCAGATACATCGATATGGTCTGATAAATAAGGTTTTGGGCCAAATCACCTGATCCGAAACCTATTCGCTGAAGCCACGACAGCTTGTAAAAGCCTCTCGAGGCTGCGTTTTCCATCGTGTTTGAACTCATCTTTTTTAATTTAAATTTGTTTTGTAACTAAGGTAAACCAATTATGCTATTTTATTATTTTTGCGGCATACTCACCCATAACCTTATATCCTGCGGCATTAGGATGCAGCCAATCGTCCTGCAAATCTGCCTTGAGTTTTGAAGGCTCTGAAGGATCGCGCATAAGCTTGTCAAAGTCTATCACGTCATCAAACGTTCCGCTCGTCCTTATCCACTCGTTCACTGCCTGTCGTGCAGCCTCACGGAAGAATGTAAAATAAGAATGTCCGGCAAAAGGAGTTATCGTTGCTCCATATACCTTATATCCACGTTCGCGTGCCTTCTTGGCAAGCTGCTGATAAGCCTCAATAAGCTTGGCTGCCATAGCCTCACTGTTGCCGTTGATAGAACCCAAGTCGTTGACACCCTCAAAAATCACCACAGCCGAAACGCCTCTCTGTGCCAGGATATCCCTGTCATAGCGCTGCATGGCAGGCGTACCGAGTCCGCCGTTCAACACGCAGTTTCCGCCAATTCCGAGGTTAAGCACAGCCAGGTTCTTTCCGCAGGTCTGCAGGTTTGTAGCCAGGATGTCTGTCCAACGGTTCTGCATATTTGTAGTACTTCCTCTACCGTCTGTTATCGAGTTACCCAACACGGCCACTGCACTATTTTCATTTCCGCAAATATCTATTGCTGAAATATTGTACCAGTGGTCTACCTTTATTCCTTTTGAGAAATCGCTGCCGGGCTTTGACACACCTTTAATAATATATGACGTTGTACGCGAACCGAGATGTGATGTGGCTTCTGAAGGCGTGCTGCCATAATTTATTGTTATGGCAAGGCGCTGCAGCGGTTTAAGGTCAAACTTAACGGCGTCAGACATTACAGCCTTGCCGGCTGCAATGGTAACATTGCGTTTCTTGCCAAAAGTAAGATACTTTGCAGAACTCTTGTCGATAACACACGAATCTTCTGCATCTGCGATGTAAACCGACTTGATTTCAACAGGCGTCTTGCTGTATTCGTTTGAAAGTTGAAGCCTCAAGACATCTCCACCAACCGAAACACGCACAATCTGACGCAACGACATGCCCGACAAGTCGGTCTCCGCAGGCATATCCTTTCCGGCAGCAAGCTGAGGTGCCGCTGCCCATGTGCCGGTCCACCGGTTATCCTTAACATCATTACCGGCATTGGCACTCATTGCAATGCTCAACAGAGCAACAATAAAAAACTTTTTCATGTTATTAAATATTAAAGAAACAAGCCGTCGGTGTCACAGCCTTGATGAAAAAGCAGACATCAGTCAGGCTTATACAAAATCAAAATTATTTATCAATTGCAAAAATACTCCATTGTTTTCTAAATGGGGATTATTTTCGTTACCATTGCGTTTCAATTCGTATCATCGGCAACTATTTACAACAAATAAATTAGGTTTTTTATATTTACGTAAGTATTTTTGCATAAAAAACCTTAGTAATATGAAAAATAAAGTAGTTACAGCATTTGTATTCTTTATCTTTTTTGCATCATTAAAAGCTTTTAGTGCAAATAGCTTTATCAGTTTTTCGGCAGGCGACATGCTGCTGAACCAGAACAATGAAGTGACTATATTTGTTGACCAAAACGACTGTAAGGGTGTGATGACGGCTGTACGCAACATGTCAACTGACATCAACAAAGTTTGTGGAGCAGACGTAAAGATCAGCACAAACAGCAACAACGCAAAAATCATTGTAGGCACAATAGGCTACTCTGCTGCCATAGACAAAATAATGAAACAGCGCAAGAACGACATGAAGCAGCTGAAGGGAAAACGAGAGATGTATGTCATCACCATCGACAACGGCCAGCTGGTGATTGCCGGCAGCGACAGAAGAGGTACGATATACGGAATTTATGAACTGTCAAAACAGATTGGCGTCTCGCCATGGTACTATTGGGCAGACACTCCTATCGAACAGCACAAACATATATATATAAAAAAAGGTGTCTATACGGACGGTGAACCGGCCGTAAGATACCGTGGAATTTTTCTCAACGATGAAGCTCCATGCCTCACAACATGGGTGAAGAACACCTTTGGCACAGAATACGGCAACCACGAGTTCTATGCAAAAGTGTTCGAACTTATACTCCGTCTGAAAGGTAACCTGCTATGGCCGGCCATGTGGGGATGGGCCTTCTACGCTGACGATGAGCTTAACAGCAAGACTGCAGACGAGATGGGAGTGATTATAGGCACATCGCACCATGAGCCCATGGCACGCAACCATCAGGAATGGGCACGTAACCGTGACAAATACGGAAAGTGGAACTATAACACAAATCAGGAAGTACTTGACAAATTCTTTAAGGAAGGAATTGAAAGACGACAGGGTACAGAAGACATTGTAACCATCGGCATGAGAGGTGACGGTGACGAGGCAATGAGCGAGGAGTCTGACGTAGCACTGCTCGAAAAGATAATACGCAATCAAAGACAGATAATCAGTGACGTTACGAAGCAGCGGGCAGACAAGACCCCACAGATGTGGGCACTTTATAAAGAGGTTATGGACTATTACGACAAAGGCATGAAGGTGCCAGACGACGTTACCATACTGCTGTGTGACGACAACTGGGGCAACGTAAGACGCGTGCCAAACGCAAAAGAAGCAAAACGTGCCGGAGGCTGGGGCCTGTATTACCACGTTGATTACGTTGGCGCACCGAGAAATTCAAAATGGATAAACGTAACACCCACACAGAATATGTGGGAACAGCTCTCGCTGGCTTCTGAATACGGCATAGACCGCATCTGGATATTAAACGTTGGCGACTTAAAACCGATGGAATATCCTATCAGCCTGTTCCTCGACATGGCATGGAATCCAAAGAGATATAACGAAACCAACATAACCGACCACACCCTCGACTTCTGTAAACAGCAGTTTGGCGACGAACAGGCAGAAGAAGCCGCACGCCTGCTTAACCTCTGCTGCAAGTACAACGGAAGAATCACGGCAGAAATGCTTGACCGCAACACATATAACCTTGAAACCGGCGAATGGGAAAAGGTTGTCAACGACTATATGAAACTGGAAGCAGAAGCACTGCGACAGTTTATCACACTGAAAGATGAATATAAGGACACATACCGCGAGATAATCCTGTTCCCCATACAGGCCATGGGCAACCTTTACCAGATGTATTACGCACAGGCCATGAACCACAAGCTATACAAGAACAACGACCCTGATGCAAATATATGGGCCGACAAAGTGGAAGAAGCCTTCAGACGCGACTCTGTATTGTGCGCGCAATATAATCATGAGATTGCCGGCGGAAAGTGGAACGGCATGATGATCCAGAAGCACATTGGCTACACCAGCTGGAACGACGATTTTGAGAAAGACATGTTGCCCGAAGTGTTCAGAATAGCAGAGAATGACGCCGAAGGCGGCTTCATACACAAAGCAAGCAACGGCTATGCAGCCATAGAGGCAGAACATTTTTACAGCAAGGCTGATGCCAAAGATGCCAAGTGGACTGTAATCCCATTTATGGGCAGGACTCTGAGCGGAATATCATTAAGACCATACAACAAGGAGGTTGAAGGCGCCGGACTGACATACAAATTCGTTACAGACGGTAAATACACTGGCGATGTTAAGGTATATGTCGTAGTGAAATCAACTCTCGACTTCCTCAATAAAGGCGGACTGACCTATAACATCAGTATTGACGGCAGCGAAGCTAAAACAATAAACTTCAACAAGGATCTGAACGAAAGTCCGGAGAACATCTATACGGTCTACTACCCCACTGTTGCCCGCAGAGTTGTTGAGAGCGTAATAACACTGCCGCTCGGGAAGACAAGCGACAACATGCATGAAATAAAGATAACGCCCAACGATCCGGGCATCGTATTTGAAAAAATCGTTATAGACATGGGCGGATACAAAAATTCATATCTGCACATGAAAGAATCTGAGAAGTTCAGGACGATGTAATCATAATAAAGGCAAATAAAACATAAAACAATTTGGCGGTTAAGATTTTTTCGTTATTTTTGTAGTTATACAACAAACGGATATGAAAAACTTTAAACTTGCTATTTACTTTATTATATATTTGTGTGTATCGTTGTTGGCAATAGCCGACAGCGGTTCACACCTTTATACGTCTGAACGCCTGGCCAGTAACAAGACAACATGTATAATTCAGGATAAATATGGATTTATATGGATAGGAACAGAATATGGGCTTAACAAATTCGACGGTTACAGATTTACACATTACCTCACAGACATCAACGACAGTACGTCTATAATCAGCAATGACATAACATCTTTCTTAGTTGATAAAAAAGGGCAATTTTGGATTGGAAGCGAGAAAGGCTTGATGAAATACAACTACAAGACCAACGATTTTAAAAGATATCATTGTCCAGACGGCAACACACCAAGAATAGAAACAATTCTCGAAATGAGCAATGGCGACATTCTCATTGCCACTGCCGGATACGGATTATATAAAATATCCAAAGGCACAGATAAAATCATTAAGGATAATTCTTTTTGGAAAAGTCATAATGACGACTATAAAAGCAGAATATTCGAAGATGACATGGGTAACATATGGCAAAACAGTCATCTGCCAATAATAACAAGAATTATTCTGAACAAAGAAAAAGTTCCTGTACAATTCAAAGATTTTAAACTTAGCCATGGTCCTGCTATTAGCTTTATAAAGAATGGCGCTAAAAGTTTTTATATCGTATGCATGTATGGCATACTTGAATATCGATATAAAGACGGAACCATACATGATGCCGGTTTCGATATGAGTGAACTTAACAGGACTGTCTCTATCCGAAAAGCAATATTAGACAGCAATGGAAATATCCTGATCGGTACATCAGGCAAAGGTATGATGATAATACCCCGAAACAGCCGTAAACTTATTTCGTATAAAGATAAAAATTCGACATTTGACTTGTCTACAGCAAATGTAAACAACATGTATGAAGACAAAGACAAAAACATATGGATAAGCTGCTATAAGAAAGGTATTTACATGATTTCACAAAAGAAAGATGCCTTTAACAGCTGGACTTTCTCACAACACAACTACTTGTTAGGAAGCAGCGTATCGTCCATTGCCCCCGGACACAATGGCGACATCTTTGTAACAATACAGAAAACCGGTGTTTATAAATTTGATAAAAATGGCAACATAACATCTCATCCAACATCGCCGGCAGGAGCAAACACCATATACAAGGACAAGCAAGGAAACTATTGGCTATGCAGCGAAACCACACTTTACTCATATAACCCTTATACCGGAGAATATCATCAGAAAGCAAAATACGACGGATGGGGACTAAACTATATCACAGACGACGGAAAAGGCATCCTCTATATATGCAACTACAGTAAAGGTCTCTGTGTCTATAACACTCAAAACTGTTCGACAATACAATTCAGCATGAGAGATAAAGACAAGGGTAAAGGTGTCCTGTGCAACGACTGGATAAAAACGCTGTATATTGACAGAGATGGACTTCTATGGATTGGAACGACAAATGGAATATCCGTAATGGATACTAAATCGTTTAACTTTAATGTTATAAAAGACAAACGTTTCAAGAATATACAATGCCTGTCTGTCAACGAAACGGCAGACGGTAAAATTTTACTTGGCACAAATACTGGATTATATGTTTACAACAAGAAGAAACATACACTTTACACATTTCCAAACTCGCCAAAACAGCTCCAAAACAATTTTATATACAGCATAGTGTTCGACCATAACAACGACATATGGATGAGCACCGCCATGGGCATTTGGCAGTATAACCATAAACAAAAGACATTTATCAGCCATATACGCGGAAACGGACTTGCCACAAAGGAATACATCGGTGGAGCCGCAGCACATTTCAGCGATGACAGAATTGTATTCGGCATCGACGACGGCATAACCGTATTTTACCCGAAAGACATCAAGAACACAAAGATGGAGCTTGGGCAGATTTATCTGACAAACTTTATCCTCGACGGCAAGGAGATGAGCTGTTTTTCTGATAAATTTGTTGTACCGTATGATGAAAATACATTTTCTTTAGAGTTCTCATTGCTCAATTTCAAATATACTGATGAAATTACATTCCAATATAAGATTAACGACAATGAGAACTGGATTTCCATACCGGAAGGCACAAACGCAATATCATTCAACAAACTAAAACCGGGAAAATACGAGATTGAGGTAAGGGCTACAGCCAACGGTGCTGTATCTAAGAGCACTAAGAAAGTAACCATAAAAGTGCTGTCGCCCTGGTATGCGTCAACGCTGGCATGGATTATATACATAATGGTAATAGCCACAGGCATCTACCTATACGCAAGAAACTACAAGCGCCGCAAGAACGAAGAATTAGAGGAGACCAAGATGCGGTTCCTCATCAATGCGACCCACGACATCAGGTCGCCGCTGACACTTATCCTCGGCCCTCTCAACAAGCTGAAGTCGAGACTGACCGATGCCGAAAGCCTGAACGACATAAAGACCATCGACCGCAACGCACAGCGGCTTCTGCTGCTTGTCAACCAGATTCTTGACATCAGGAAGATTGACAAGAAACAGATGCACCTGCACTGCGAAAAGACGGAAATGGCAACATATATAAATGATGTTTGCGCAAGGTTCAGATATAATGCCGACCAGCACAACATCATATTCAACTTCGAACATGAGGTAGGCTCATGCTATGCGTGGATAGACAAGATAAACTTCGACAAGATTATATCTAACCTGTTGTCGAACGCCTTCAAGTTCACGCCCGACGGCGGAAGCATAACCATACGTCTGAAAGAAGACGAACAGCATGTAACAATAGACGTGCTCGACACAGGCATGGGTTTCAAGAACAAGAACACCGACAAGCTGTTTGAGCGTTTCTATCAGGAACCAAACAGCCGCGGCATCAGCCTTGAAGGCACCGGCATAGGACTCAACCTGAGCCGCACGCTAACCGAAATGCACGGAGGCACGATTAAGGCAGCCAACCGCACAGACAACGTGCAGGGCGCACAAATAACGATAAGCATACCCAAAGGCAACAGCCATCTGAAGCCCGAAGAGATAATTTCGCCTGAAGACGACAACTCAAACAGCATGCTGTCTAAGAAGCCCACATACACCAACTGCAGGATGATGGTGGTGGACGACGACGCGGAAATGAGGCAGTACATAAAGAATGAGATGAGCGAATGGTACAAGGTAGACACGTTCCCCAACGGCGTGGAAGCCCTTGACGCCCTGCTGAAAGAACATTACGACATCGTTGTCTCAGACATCATGATGCCGGAGATGGACGGAGTAACGCTGCTGAAGAAGATAAAGACCAACAGCCGCATAAACGACATCCCCGTGATATTGCTAACTTCAAAATCTGACGTTGCCGACAGGCTCGAAAGCTTCAAGAAAGGCGCAGACGCCTTCCTGGCAAAGCCGTTTAACATGTCTGAGCTGCACATACTTACAGACAATCTTATCAGCAACGTAAGAAGGCTGCGCGGAAAATATTCGGGCGCCCAGGAACAGAAGGACAAGATTGAACAGATAGAGGTGAAGGGCAACAACGACCAGCTGATGAACCGCATCATGAAGTCGATAAACGAGCATATATCCGACCCCGACTTCAACGTTGAGAGTCTTGCTGAAGACGTTGGCATAAGCCGCGCACAGCTGCACCGCAAGATGAAGGAAATAACCGGAATATCAACCGGCGAATTTATCCGTAATCTGAGACTGGAACAGGCTGCACGGCTGATAAGAGAGCAGAAAATAAACGTCACGCAAGTGGCCTATGCCGTAGGCTTCAACAACCAGACCCACTTCTCTACCGTGTTCAGGAAACGCTACGGCATGTCGCCTACTGAATACGCTAAAAAAGAGCATAACGAAAATACAGAGCAAAAACAGGAATCATGAAAAAGACATTTTTAACCGCCCTGCTAATGGCGGCAATCACATGCGTTGCATATGCAGAAGACGGCTCACGCCTTTGGCTGAGAAGCCAGCGCAACAGCGACCTGTGTGAAATCACGACTAAAGACAAGTCGAACACGGCTAAAATAGCCACAAGAGAACTTGCCACATACTGGCACGGAAAACCGGTAAGCCTGATAAAGGACAAGACGGCAACCGGCGAAGAAGGCTTCGAGATAACAACAGACAAGAGCAACGGCCACATAACAATAAAGGCGAAAAACAGCTGCGGACTGCTCTACGGAGCCTACGAACTGCTGCGCCTGCAGGACAGCGGTATGCCTGTTGACAACATCAACATAAAGGAAAATCCTGCCGTAAAATACCGCATACTCAACCATTGGGACAATCTTGACAGGTCTGTAGAGCGAGGATATGCGGGCCTGAGCATATGGAAGTGGGACGAAATCAACGGCGACAAAGGCACGATGAGCCTTGCCCTGAAAGAACGCCTCACAACCTATTGCCGCGCAAACGCGTCGATAGGCATCAACGGCTCGGTGATAAACAACGTGAACGCTTCGCCCAAGATGCTCAACACCTTATATATAAAAAAGGTAAAGGTGCTGGCAGATATGTTCCGCGATTACGGAATAAAGGTTTATCTCTCGGTGAACTTTGCGTCGCCAATGGCTGAGGGCGGACTGAAGACAGCCGACCCACTAAACGAAGGCGTGCGCACATGGTGGAAAAACAAGGTAAACGAAATATATAAGGAGATACCCGACTTCGGAGGTTTCCTCGTAAAGGCAAACTCAGAAGGACAGCCCGGCCCCGGCGACTATCACCGCACACATGCCGAGGGAGCCAACATGCTTGCAGAAGCTCTTGCCCCGCACGGCGGACTGGTCATATGGCGCAGCTTCGTTTACGGCAATCATGAGGGCGAAGACCGCGTAATGCAGGCCGTTACAGAGTTTAAAGACCTCGACGGAAAGTTCAGCAGCAATGTTATTCTGCAAACAAAGAACGGTCCGCTCGACTTCCAGCCGCGCGAGCCTTATGCTCCTCTGTTCGACCAGATTAAGCATACACCGATGATGGCAGAGCTGCAGATTACGCAGGAATATCTCGGACAGAGCCGCCACCTTGTATACCTGGCACCGATGTGGAAAGAGTTTTTCAACTTTGTAAGCCCCAAACAGCTTATCGGCATTGCAGGAGTGGCCAACACGGGCGATGACGCCAACTGGTGCGGCCACCATTTCTCACAGGCCAACTGGTATGCCTTTGGCCGACTGGCATGGGACCCTACCCTGTCGTCAGAACAGATTGCAGACGAATGGCTCAAACAGACTTTCACACACAACACAGCTTTCATCAACCCGATGAAGGAAGTTATGATGAGCAGCCGCGAAGCCTGTGTAGACTATATGATGCCGCTCGGACTGCACCACATATTCAAGGCCGACCACCACTATGGTCCTGAGCCACAGGGCTTCTATCCAAAATATCCGATAGAATGGTGCCCCGTATACTATCATAAGGCCGACAGCACCGGCATCGGCTTCGACCGCACAATGAACGGCACAAAGGCCGTAAGCCAGTATCGCCATCCGTTCGACAGCATATACAACGACATCAACACCTGTCCCGAGGAATATCTGCTGTGGTTCCACCACGTAAGCTGGAATCACAAGATGAAAGACGGCACGACGCTATGGCAGAGCCTCTGCGCCCACTACAACCGCGGCGTGGCCGAGGCAAAGAGATTTGCCGAGACTTGGAGCAAGATGGAGCCGTATGTAGACAGACAGCGCTTTATGGAAGTAAGCCAAAGAATGGCCGAACAGGTAGAGAACGCCGAAGAATGGCGCGACACGTGCCTTAAATATTTTCAGACATTCTCAAAACAGGAAATAACAAAATAGCAAGCACATACAATGAACAAAATAACTTATCTGGCAGGCACCGCAGCCCTGTCGGCCATGATGGGCATGTTCTGCGGCAGCGAAGCCCATGCACAGGCAAAGCTGCAGAAACAGGGCACTGCCACACAAATAACAGTAGGCGGAAAGCCCATGCTCCTGCTGTGCGGAGAGCTGAGCAACTCGGCCGCTACGTGCGAGGCAGACATAATAAGCGTGATGCGCACATGCAAGGAACGCGGACTCAACACGGTGCTTGTGCCGGCACAATGGGACCTCATCGAACCGGAGGAAGGCAAGTTTGACTTCTCGCTGCCGAAGACAGTCATAGAACAGGCACGCAAAAACGACCTGAAAGTAATCTTCCTGTGGTTTGGAGCATGGAAAAACTCCATGAGCTGCTATGCACCGCTATGGTTCAAAGAAAACACCAGGAAATATCCGCGTGCAATGACACGCCGCGGAAAGCCTCTTGAAATTGCCAGCGCATTCTCAGACAACATACTGCAGGCAGACAAAAACGCCTTCAGCAAATTGATGAAATTCATATCTGAGGCCGACAGCAGCCGAAACACGGTGATAATGATGCAGATTGAAAACGAAATCGGCATGCTCGAGGACGCACGCGACTACTCGGACAAGGCACAAAAGGCTTTCAGCTCTGCCGTGCCCGAAGACCTTATAAAATATATAAGGAGCAACGGGAAAAAGCTGCACCCTCACCTGCTGAAAATGCTCACAGGCTCAGAGAAATGGACAAAAGACAGCCACAACGCTATAAACAACAGGCTGAAGAAGGGCGCCACATGGGCACAGGTGTTTGGCACGGACATATATGCCGACGAAGTGTTCATGGCCTACTATCATGCAAAATATGTTGAACAGCTGGCTCTCGAGGCCCGCCGCATCTGCGACATGCCCCTCTATGTAAACGCTGCGCTCAACAGCCGCGGACGCAAGCCGGGCGAATATCCGTCGGCTGGGCCGCTTGCACACCTTGTAGACCTGTGGCACTGCGCCGCACCCAGCATAGACATCCTTGCTCCTGACATCTACGACACAGGCTTCAAGAGCTGGGCCGACCAGTACAAGCAGCCCGAAAATCCGCTGTTCATACCCGAGTCGCGCTTCTGCCGCAACAGTGGTGTGCGTGCGCTGTACGCCTTTGGCGAGCACGACGCCATAGGCTTCTCACCGTTCGACATAGACCACGGCTCTGCCGACGACCACAAGAGCATAAAGGAGAGCTACGCCATGCTGGAAGAGCTGTCGCCTCTGCTGCTGAAATATCAGGGCAAGGGCCTGACACACGGACTGCTCTTTGACGGCAACGACCGCGAACGCGTCATCGTAGACGGCGACATCACGCTGACATGCCGCCACAACTTCACACTGCCATGGGACCCTCGCGCCACCGACGGCTCTGAATGGCCCGAAGGCGGAGGCATTATAATAAAGCTGGCAGACATGGACTACATCATAGCCGGCAACGGCATCGTTGTAGAATTTGCGACCAACAGCGAGAAGGAACAAGAAGAAAAAAAGATACTTGGCGAAGACGGATTTGCCCAGAAGGGCCAAAACACGGACTCTCAGAACGGAGCGCAGCCTAAATTTAAAGGAATGCGTGCAGGCATAGGCTACGTGGATGAGGTGGCAATAAACAAAGACGGAACGCTGAAATATCTGAGAAGAGAAAACGGTGACCAAAGCCATCAGGGACGCCACGCCCGCATATCTGTAGGCGAATATAAGATTCTGCACGTCAAGCTGTATAAGTATTGACAAGGGGAACAGCCAAGCAAATTTAAAAAAGGCAGAAAAGTCTGCCGTCAGACAAAGATGGTTAAGGCTTCACAATAAAAATAAGGCCTGCAAGCGGCCGACAGAAAAATACTCTATATACGCCATAAGGATATCCTGAAGGGCGAATATAGAGTATTTTTTATGCCCTATCGGTCATGCCCCGTCAGACGATTGCCCCGTACACCTTATTATATTACACCCCTTACTTTCAACTCTAACCTGACTGATGCAGCAATTCAATGCTGTTGCGTAATCACTGCACAGGCGGATAAAAGGCTTTTTCGGGCAGCACCTAAAAACTGGCGTAAAAATTATAACCATTTACACCTGTTTCTGTTACATTTTAAACATCAAACGTTATTCTGCAAGAAAATTATTAACCAAACAACAGCTGTTATATTTCGAACCGTTAGTGGCCGGTTTACGTGTCGTAAACCGGCCACTTTTGATGCAAAAGTGACCGCTTTTTTATGCAAAAACCATAGAGTTTTGTCATTCAAAATAAAGAGTGGTCATTATTGCATGCAGGAATAAGCATGAACAAAACGTAAAAAAACAACCACGCAGGCATGGACATGAGCCTGACAACGACAGCCATAAAAGCATAAAAGGCATGCGGTTTTTACTCAAAAAAGGCAACAGAAAAACGTGCGTCCCTAGATATTTCATGTTACAAAGCACAGCATAGACAGAACACACAATAACCGGAAAACGACAAAAAAACATGGCTTCCGCAAAGAATATTTTTAACATATAGAAACAATCAGCATGCGTAAACAACGGTCAAAATCATATAACTATAAAATATGACCAGCCTACATGAAAAATAGATAAAAAATCATATTATTAACAAGAAAACACAAAAAAGAGAGTAAAAAGCCGCTAAAACGATACAAATCAGCACGTCTGCAACATTAAGAAACGTTGCTGAAACATTAATTAATACACTTTTAAACATAAATTCATACTTTTGTGGCGTTGAAAACTTTACCAAATTCAAACAATTTTAAACAATTAATCATGAAACGCGCAAAAGAAGCATGTAAGACTCTGGGCTTACTGATTCTGATGAGCATTTTCCCTATTTGGGCATTTGCACAGAACACAGTAACCATCACGGGTCTTGTTACCGATGACGACGGCCCTATCATCGGAGCAACAGTAAAGGTTAAGGGGGCGACCACAGGTGCAATAACTGACCTTGACGGAAAATACACATTAAAGGTAAGTCCCGGATCAGTCGTAACGTTCACCTACCTCGGATATGCCGACAAGGAGGTAAAGGTTACAAATCAGAAAGAAGTAAACGTAAAGCTCGAACCAGACTCAAAGATGCTTGACGAGGTTGTGGCCATCGGTTACGGAACGATGAAGAGATCAGACGTAACAGGTTCTATGGTGTCAATCAACGACAAGGCCATAGAGCAGACCGTGTCTACAAGTATCGACCAGGTGCTGCAGGGACGTGCTGCAGGTGTGCAGATTCAGGCAAACTCAGGTACTCCTGGTGCCAATACAAGTATCCGCATACGTGGTGTCAACTCACTTAATGCAACCAACCAGCCTATATTCGTCATCGACGGTGTTGTGGTTGACGCACAGGGAGCAGACAGCAACGACCCCTTGTCAAGTAACAACCCGCTTGCCAGCATCAACCCGAGCGACATCGTGTCAATGGATGTGCTCAAGGATGCCTCTGCAACAGCCATCTATGGTGCAAGAGCGTCTAACGGTGTCATCATGATTACCACAAAGAGAGGTAAGTCTGGCGAAGCCACTATAACCTACGACGGCTACATCGGCTGGCAGGAAATGGCAAAGAAGCTCGACATGATGAACCTGCGTGAGTATGCCATACACCACAACGCACGCGCCGAAGAGGGCATCGTTGAATATAACGACGCATTCGTAAATCCCGACGCTCTTGGCGAAGGAACCGACTGGCAGGACGCCCTGTTCCGCAACGCTCTGATGACAAGCCACAACATATCTGTTACGGGCGGAACACAGAATGCGACATACGCAATAAGCGGAGGATACATGAACCAGGACGGTATAGCCATAGGTTCAGGCTTCAAGCGTCTTACTCTGCGCGGCAACACTGACGCACAGGTGAAGAAATGGCTCAAAGCCAGCCTGAGCTTCTCACTGACTGACTCAAAGCAGGAAGTAGGTGCCGACAACAACGTCATCATGAATGCCCTGCTCCAGCAGCCTTCAGTAGCTGTTACCAGCCCTGACGGAAGCTTCGACGGTCCGGACGACGTTTACATGCCTGTAAATGCCGTGGCCATAGCATCTATCAGAGAGAACTACAACAAGAAGATGAATTTCCGTATAAACGGAAGCCTCGAGGCAACCCTGATGAAGGGCCTCACCTTCAAGACAGAGCTTTCAACAGACTATAATCTCAACAAGTTCTATTATTATGAGCCCGACTATGAGTTCGGTGCCCTGACAAACTCTACACGTACCGGTAAATGGACAAAGACAGACACCAAATACTGGTCATGGAGAAACATCCTTACCTATCAGAACACTTTCAACAAGGTTCACAGCATCAACGTTATGCTCGGTCAGGAAATGAGCAACTCTCACTGGGAGACACAGGTGAGCACGGCTACAGGCTTCCTGACAAACAGCGCCCACGACCCGTCGGCAGGTGACATAACAGCCTCAACAGGTACAGGTACACAGAACGACAACTCTCTGTTCTCTTACTTCGGACGTGCATTCTATTCATACGACGACCGCTACCTCATCACAGCGACACTGCGTCGCGACGGTAGTTCTCACTTCGCAAAGAACAACCGCTGGGGATGGTTCCCGTCAGCAGCACTTGCATGGCGAGTTTCTAACGAGAAGTTCATGGCCGGCACAAGCGACGTTATCAACAACCTCAAACTCCGCCTCGGCTGGGGTTCTACAGGTAACCAGAACGTATCAGACTGGGCTTACATGGCTCTGCTGTCTTCAAAGACCACGCCATGGGGAACTGGTGTGCTTACAGCCAACACAGCTAACCCAGACCTGAAATGGGAGACTACAACATCATACAACGTAGGACTCGACCTCAACCTCTTTGACAACCGCATCGAGTTTATCTTCGACTGGTACTACAAGAAGACCAAGGACCTGCTGCTGCAGATTCCTCTGCCTGAGTACCTCGGATCATACGGACAGGGCGCAGCTTCTAACCCATGGAAAAACGTAGGTTCTCTGCGCAACACCGGTATCGAAATGACATTGAACACTGTAAACATTGACAAAGGCGGATTCCAGTGGCGCAGCAACTTCGTGTTCTCACTCAACCGCAACAAGGTGCTCAAGCTCGACACAGAAAGTGCAACCATCGACAAGACCTTCATGACAGGAAGCGAGAACAACACTGTTACAAGAACTGTTGAAGGCAAGCCTGTAGGACAGTTCTGGGGCTACAAGGTTATCGGACGCTTCGAGAAGGCAGAAGACTTCTACTATAAAGACAAGGACGGCAACGTCAAGCCGGTGGCACTGCCCGAAGGAAGCTCTATCGGAGAAGACAAGACATGGATTGGCGACTATATATTTGAAGACATCAACGGCGACGGCGTGATAAACAACAGCGACTGTACATTCATCGGCGACCCGCAGCCTGACTTCACTTACGGTATCGGCAACACATTCTCTTACAAAGGCTTCGACCTCACCATATTCTTCAGCGGCAGCTACGGTAACGACATTCTGAACTATACACGCCGCGACATCGAGGACGTAAGAGTAAACAGCAACCTGCTGAAGAGCGCAGCCGACTACGCACAGATTGGCGTCATCGACCCCAACCTGCCCGACGACGACTTCCGCAACCTCTACGTAACCAACCCGAGCTCACGCCTGCCGCGTCTGAGCGCATCTACAACAAATGCCAACAACCGTGTAAGCGACCTCTATGTTGAGGACGGCTCTTACATTCGTCTGCAGAACATTTCACTGGGCTACACGCTTCCGAAGTCATTCGTAAGAAAGCTCAAGCTCGAAAATGTCAAGGTATACATGAACCTGCAGAATGTTTACACATGGACCAACTACAGCGGCTACGACCCTGAAGTAGGATCAATGTACGGCGATGCACTTCTGACCGGTCTCGACTACGGCCGCTATCCTTCACCGCGCATCTACACCTTCGGTCTGAACATCTCATTCTGATAATCACAAATGTATTTGCGAAAGAAAGTAACAATTTTAACAAGAAAGAAAATGAAAACAAAAATATTCTTAGTAGGCTCGCTCCTGACAGCCGGAATAGCACTGACATCATGCAGCGACGACTTCCTTGACCAGAAAAATACAACGAGCCCTAACCAGGAAACATTCTTCGACAGCGACGAAGCTATCGACAAGGCCATGTATCCGCTTTACAACTATGTATGGCAGAGCTTCAACGACAAGGCCTACTACGGCATGGGCGACGGACGTGCCAACAACCTTACGGCTCAGTATTCAGACTATATCTACCCGTACACCAACTTCAACGAGACATCGTTAAGCCCGGGATTGTCTGACGCATGGGGCTCTCTTTACTCTGTAGTTGCACAGTCAAACAACACAATAAACAACATCCTCACCTACTCTACCTCTGCTGTAAGCGAGGAAGCCAAGACAAGAGGCGTGGCTGAGGCAAGATTCATGAGAGGCGTGGCCTACTGGTATATCGCATCTCTTTGGGGAAATGCCATAATATACACCAGGACAAGCGACCTCGTAAACAACTATGTTGTACCGGCAAACCCGAGAGCTGACGTTATGGAGTTTGCAATACGCGACCTCGAATATGCAGCTGCCTACCTGCCCGCAACATCTCCTGAGAGCGGACGTATCAACAAATACAGCGCATACGGCATGCTGTCAAGAGTATATCTGTCAATGGCCGGTCTGACCACAGAAGGACAGTATGACGGCAACAACGTGGCTACCGACTTCAACCGCGGAACACGCAACACCTATTATCTTGAACTTGCGCGCAAAGCCGCAATGAAGGTTATCAACGAGTCTGACTTCAAGCTGATGACAAACTACGGCGACTTGTTCAAGATTGAGAACAACAACTGCCAGGAAGACATGTTCCAGCTGCAGTGGAACCAAGGCTCAACCGACGCTATCGGATGGGGATGCAACCAGACAATCACCGCTTACTTCGGATGGTCAACAATGGTTACAGACGGAACCAACTGGGGAGGTGCCACATACGCTTCTTACGACCTCTTTACCGAATATGAGAACAACGACCTGCGCAAGCATGAGAGCGTTGCATGGTACGGTGAATATTATCCCGACATGTACACAAAGGGCGGCGGCTACACCTACGGAGTAACAGAGAATGCAGGTTCTCAGGGTGCAAACATCAAGAAGTATGTTGTAGGCACACACGACGACAACGGCGTAAGCTACAAGCAGAGCTCAGGCATCAACACCCACATGCTGCGCCTGGCTGAGGTATACCTCAACCTTGCCGAAGCTATTCTGGGCAACAACGCATCTACAACAGACGCAACAGCGCTCTATTACTTCAACGAAGTGCGCAAGCGTGCCGGACTCAACGCCAAGACTTCACTCACATATGAAGACCTGCGCCACGAACGCCGCATGGAGCTGGCCTTTGAAGGACAGTACTGGTACGACCTCGTAAGACGTGCATACTACAAGCAGCAGGAGGTTGTAAACTACGTGAACAACCAGAACCGCAACGCATCTTATTACGACAGTTCTACTCATGAATACAAGCTCAGCGAAGACTATGTAGCTCCGGGCAAGGGTGTTGCAACAGCAACAGAGAAGAACCTGCTGCTGCCCTACTCTGACACCGACCAGAACCGCAACCCGTATCTCAAGAGCGACGCCAACGGCAACATACAGACCGTTCCTTATGAGTTCGGAGAGCGTGAGGTTTCAGAAGAAAGCCTGTTCAACTAAAATTATCAGCAAAACAAAATAAAAACGGAATTTCATTATGAAAATGTTTAAAAATATATGGCTTTTATGCCTCGCATTCGTTACAGCCGGACTGGTATCATGCAACGATGACGACGATGCGATAGACAGCGCACCTATAAGCGTGCTGCAAGTATATCTTGAAGATGCCGAAGCCACGGTAAAAGACCGCCCCGTAGAATTTGCCCGCCTTGGCCAGACCATACGCATATCAGGTTCTGGATTCAGAGGCATGCAGAAGGTATACATCAACGGCTTTGACACTTACTTCAACAATGCCTACGTTACAGACAACAACCTGATACTGAGCATCGACACAGACACTCCCGTATCAGACGCTCCAGACAGCGTGCGCAACACGATACGCTTCGTGAAGAGAGGCACTGAATATGTCTACACCTTCACAATACGTGCCGCATCTCCCTCGATAACCAGCATCGACAACACGCTGCCTATGCCGGGCGAGACGGTTACAGTGTACGGAGCCAACCTTCAGGAGACTTCAAAGGTTACACTGCCCGACGGAACAGAGATAACAGGAAACGCAATAACCAATGCTCCTGAAGATGAAGACGGCGAATGGTTCTCATTCGTAATGCCTCACAGCATTCAGGGATACGGCGCCATAACAATAGAGTGTGCCAACGGAACAGCCAAGTCGGCAGAATACTTCAACAACGACAAGTGTATGGTGCTCAACTTCGACGGCGAAGGCAGCCAGGGTTTCTGGAGCTGGAGCGAGACAGGCAGCATGCTCGGAAGTGAAGACGTGGTTGACGACCCGCTCAACAGCGGCCGCGGCAAGGTGATCGACTTTGTGCCCTCACGTCTGCTGAGCAACGGCATCGCAGCCGGCAAGAGCCGCGCAACAGAATGTTGGACAGCCGGCAACGACGACCCGATGGACGACTGGAGCCGCATGTACTCTGTAATACCCGACACAACACTGCTCACCGACGTAGCCTTCCAGTTTGACATCTACGTTCCTGAAGCATGGGTAGGCACAGGCCACATACAGCTCTGCCTCATGAACAACTTCAACTTCGGCGGTATAGGTTCTGACGATGATGCCGACAGCAAGCAGACAGCCTTCTACTGCCCCTGGATACAGGACGGCAAGGCCATTCCGTTCAAGACAGCCGGATGGCAGACTGTTACAATACCGTTCAGCGAGTTCAAGAAATATGCAAGCGAGATTGAAGAAGGCAAGTCGCCCACATTCAGAGAAGTTGTTGAAGACCGCAATGCAGCCACATACCGCAACTTCGGAATGGGCTTTGTCAACACCGACTTCGTGTTCGACGGTCTTAGCGTAACAGCCACAATCTTCAAGCAGCACATCTACATCGACAACTGGCGTGTAGTGCCCTGCAAGAGCGAAGTAATATCAGACTTCCCCGACGAAGAAGAATAAACAATACACCGCCTGCTCCGGTGCGAACAAACACACCGGAGCAAAATAAAAAAAACAAAACAACAAAAAAGTAATATCATGAAACTGAATAAAATAATCATACCGGTGCTGGCAGCCCCGTTACTCCTCACAGGATGCTACGACGAGAAGATGGACTGGCACACGCCGGACGGACATTATCCGGTTGTATCAGACGAGATTCCACTCTCACTCCAGGAGAAGATTGCCAACTACGACAACATCAAGGCCTACATGGCACAGTATATGCCTAACGTAAAGCTCGGCCTGGGACTCGGAGCAGACAAATATATCTCTGACGACACAGCCTATGTGAACAGATGTAACGATAACTTCCAGCAGTTTGTTACAGGCAACGCCATGAAGCACGGCTCAGTTGTTCAGAACGACGGTAGCCTTAAGTTCACCACGATTGACGCATTCCTGGCAAAGGTGCCTTCAGACATTGACATATACGGCCACAACTTTATATGGCACACTCAGCAGAACCAGACATATCTGAAATCGCTCATCGCACCTACAGTGGAGGTTACTCCGGGAAGCGACATCGCCAACGTCATTCAGAACGGCGACTTCGAGAGCGGCACAAAAGACCACTGGAGCAGCTGGGGCAACAGCTCTACAACAGAGGTGCAGGAAGGTGCAGGATATGACGGAAGCTACGGACTCGTAATGGTTAACCCAAGCGATGCCGACGACTATTCGGCACAGCTGGCTTACGACCTGACCGACCCGCTCGTAGCAGGAAAGAAATACATCATAAGATTTAAGGCTAAGGCCAGCACTCCTGCCGGCACACTGCAGTTTGCCACACAGAACAGCAGCGACTACTCTGGCGAGGGATACCACTCATTCAGCGTAGGCACAGAATGGACAACATGTGAGTATGACTATACCTGCACAAAGGACAACCTGAACCGAGTGCTCATCAACTTCGGCAAGGTGGCAGGAACCTACTACATCGACGACGTTGAGTTCGGCGAGGAAATAGGCGGATCGGCATCAGCTAAGCGCGGCCCTGCAAAGGCTTCGTCTGTAACCTACAAGTTCAAGACACCTGAAGAGAAGAAGGCAGCCCTGCTCGGAGCTATGGAGAGCTGGATTAAGGGCATGGCAGAACATCTGGGCAACAGAATAAGCGGATGGGACGTGATAAACGAGCCTATAACCGACGGCACACCTAAATGGCGCGGCATAGAGGGCAACTTCAGCGAAGGCGACAGCGAGCCTGTTGAAGATCCTGAAAGCGGCTTCAACCTCAACTGGGAGTCAGGCCACTTCTACTGGGGCTACTACATCGGCAAGGAATATGCTACAAAGGCATTCGAACTTGCACGCAAATACGCTCCAAACGCCAAACTCTATGTAAACGACTACAACCTGGAGACAAGTCCGGCAAAACTGGCAGAGCTCATCAACTTCGTAAAATACATCGACGAGAACGGAAGCGTAAAGGTTGACGGTATAGGTACACAGATGCACGTAGACGGCAAGTCGATAACCAAAGAGCAGATTGACGCAATGTTCCAGACGCTTGCTGCTACAGGCAAACTGATAAGGATAAGCGAGCTCGACGTAAGAATCGGCACGACATCGCCTACAGCCGACGACCTGCAGACACAGTCGGACGTATATCAGATGATCATCGAATCATACAAGGCAAACATACCTGAGGCACAGCAGGGCGGAATAACACTGTGGACTCTCTCTGACGCTGCCGACGAGCACACTTACTGGTATCCTGACGACGCGCCAAACATCTTTGACAAGAACTATGCCCGCAAGACAGCCTACAAGGGTGTATGCGACGGTATAGCAGGCAAGGACATAAGCGAGGACTTCACAGGAGACATGTGGATGAACGGAAAATAATAATTCTGATACAGCGATTTATCTTATCAATAAGGTGCATAGGCTATCGGCCGTGCACCTTATTATTTTTATATACACTGCCGCCAATCGGGCAAAGATATACCGCCTTAGGCTTTCTGCAAGCCGGCATCATGCCCGTATGACCATTTGCCATAGACAAAAGAAAGGGCTAAATCAGGCTCGCATCAGGCGCACTACGCCCTATCGGCCACCAGTCTTCATTCTGCCGGCCACGTCGCCACATCATAACACGGCTTAGTCTTTTTGCCTTGCGCCAGCATCACGCCACCTGCCATTCTTAACAATGCCCGCCATCCCCCGGCCGTTCATCATGATTCGCGGGTAAGAAGCCTGCAAAAATCAAAGCAACACAAGGCAAAACATGGATAGATTATGATGTCAGGACAAGAATAAGAACAGGCGTTGAAGACGGTAAAAAATCAGGACATTATATTTTTTCATTACAGAAAGCCAATATATAATATAAGTTAAACGGGAACAATAAAATCCACCATTCTATTAACTATTGTTCACAATATGCACACATAAAACATGCAAAAACAATGGTTTTGCCATGCTAAAAGCACCGGTTTTGAAGCAAAAAAGCATCACTTTCAAGTAGAAAACATGCCACTTTTGACCCGTAAACGGCATAGTAATATTATTTAACACATACATCATAAAGCCAAAATAGCACTAAAACACATAATATCAACCACTTACACAAAACGCTAAATTTTGCGCCATCTATGGTCAAAAATCCGGTTTCATGATGAGCACCGCCATTCTGGAAGCGTTAACCGTTCGGATTTTACGAAAAATCCTTACAGCGTGTCTGTATGTCATCCTTTATTTTCAAGACCCAAATATATGCAGCCAGACAATACAGCAAACAGCAAAGCAAGAATAAGCATACACGCCCTTAATAAGCCACAGCGGAAAGGCATTAAATATAAAATGCATGACAACGCTCCTATCTGCCGTCAGGATTCATCAAAAGATTGTCTTATACTGAGCTGACTACCATTTGCCTTCTCATGAAATTAGCTGACTTGTCAAAAAAAGCAGGCAGCAATACAGCAACAGAAAAATAATATGACGGCAGAAAAATTAAGTCTACTTTAAGATTAAAAACATGCGCAGCAGCATCACCTATTGGTGATAAATACATCATGAAAACATGTACAAGGCAAACCGGCAAAGACTGACCGATATACCGTATGCCCATAACCCAACTGATGTAAATAAAAATCTGTTTTCACTAAAAACATTCCGACAGCAAAAGCATGCCGCAAAAACATGAAAGAAGTATGCCGTTGAGATAACGGCAACGGCAAAAATTAGAAATATAGCGCTCAAATATTTAAAAAAAATATGTTACAATTTCAGAAAAAACATGACAGACTTAGAACAAAATATAAAACTAAGGATAAAAACACATTAAATATTTTTTCACTAAAAACTTAATTCGCACGAAAATCAGGCTGAAACGTCAAAACATACACACCGAAAAACCTTGCATGCATCAAAAACCTTTGTACTATGATTTTTGATACAAAAAACCATAAAATAGAAATATTCAGACCATTTTAACAGAAGAAACGTGCCTTAAGCCATGTAAAACGTCTAAATATAAGCTCTTTTTGCTTATATGAGACGTAGAAAAACGCGGATGAAACATTAAGAAACGTTGATGAAACATTAAGAAATACATTTATAAATATTAATTTATATTTTTGCGACGTAGAAAACTTTATAAAAAATACTATAAAAAAACTTACATCACCACGTAACAAAAATACCATAAAAAACAAAGCAAAAATACTTGAAACAAATATTAATGAGACACAAATGTCATGGCACAAGGCATACAGCCGGCCATAAAGACAAGGAAAAGAAAGCCAATATATAATAATGTAGAATAAGCATAATTCTGAAAACTTAAAAAAAAAATAATACTTTAAATTAATGTTTAACTTTGATAACTCAAAAGACTATGGATTACTTTAAATCTAGACAAAATCTAAGAGGAATCGTGCTGGCACTCGGAATAGCCTGCACAGCTTCCAATGCTTTTGCGGTATCACTTGCAACACCTCCAGAGAATGCCGGGGCTAACACAGCCATGGCCGTACAACAGAAAATTACTGTAACAGGTAACGTAAGCGATGCTACAGGTCCGTTGGTTGGAGCAACCATCAAGATTAAGGGCACGTCAACAGGTGTTGTAGCCGACATTGACGGTAACTTCAAGATTTCTGCCGGTCCAAACGACGTTCTTGAAGTGTCATACATCGGATATATCACACAGGACGTAAAAATCAACAACAAGTCGAAACTGACCATCGTACTCGAAGAAGAGAAACACTCGCTCAACGAGGTTGTGGTTATCGGTTACGGTACACAGAGACGTGAGGCCGTAACAGGTTCTGTTGCCAACGTAAGCGGCGACGAGCTCAACCAGATTGCAGCCACCAACGCCGCACAGGCCCTGCAGGGACGTGTTGCCGGTGTGCTCATGACACAGACATCTTCAAAGCCTGGTGCTGAAATGCAGATCCGTATCCGCGGTCAGCGCTCGCTCAACGCCAGCAATGACCCGCTGATTGTGCTCGACGGTATTCCGTTCATGGGTCAGCTCTCTGATATCAACCCTGGCGACATCAAGTCGATGGATATTCTGAAGGACGCTTCGGCAACAGCCATCTATGGTAGCCGCGGTGCCAACGGTGTTATCCTCATCACAACCGTAAAGGGTATGCAGGGCTCACCTGCCAAGGTAAGCTACAACGCATACATCGGTTTCAAGACCGTGTTCCACAAATATCCTATGATGAACGGAAAGAAATATGCCGAGATGCGTAAGTATGCCGGCCTGTATACAAACTCTCTCGACGAGAGCGACGACACAGACACCGACTGGCAGGATCTGTTCTACCGCACAGGTATCACCCACAGCCACGACGTAAGCATACAGGGCGGAACTCAGGGCGGAAGCTACAGCTTTGGCGCAGGCTACTATCACGACGAGGCTGTCATCCCGACACAGGGCTACGACCGTATATCTATCAGAGGTAACTTCGACCAGAGCGTGGGCAAGTATTTCCGCTTCGGTCTTTCTACCAACACCAGCTACCGCGAGACAAAGGGCAGCAACATCAGCATCTACAACGTGCTGTCTATGAGCCCTCTTGCATCTCCTTATGATGAGAACGGCAACCTGAAGCGCACGGTGCGCATGCCTCTCGACGAGACATTCGTGCTGACAAAGAGCGTAGCTGAAGACCTCAAGGACGTATGGCTCAACGAGGACAAGGGTCTTGGTTCATACAACACCATGTTCGCTGAAGTTAAATGTCCGTGGATCGAGGGTCTGAGCTATCGTGTAAACGTAGGTTTGAACTACCGTACAGCAAAGAACGGCGTGTTCACAGGCACAGGTGTAAACAACACCAACCCCGACGCAATCAACAGTGCTTCTGTACAGCAGGACGTAACAAGAAACTGGGTTGTAGAAAACCTCTTGACTTACGACCGCACATTTGCTGAGAAGCACCACGTTAACTTCACAGGCCTCTACTCTGCCGAGCAGACTACATTCGAGCGTACATACATGTCAGGCCGCGGCATCCCGGCTGAATACTTCCAGTATTACAACATCGGTTCTGCAACAGACGAGGTTTCTGTCAATCCTAACAACCAGAACTACTGGCAGAGCGGACTTATGTCATGGATGGGCCGTATCATGTATACATACGACAACAAGTATATGATTTCTGCCGCAGTACGTGCCGACGCTTCTTCACGTCTGGCCAAAGGTCATCAGTGGCACACATATCCTGCCGTATCAGTAGGTTGGAACATCTCACGCGAGAAGTTCATGCAGAAGTTCGACTGGCTCGACAACTTGAAGCTGCGCGTTGGTTATGGTGAAACATCTAACCAGAGTATCGACCCGTATTCTACACTCGGCGCACTCAGCACACGTCCTTACAACTTCGGTCCTGCAAGCACAGGATTCCTCCGCGGATACTATGTTTCTACACTGCCTAACGAGGAACTCGGATGGGAGTATTCATCTACATGGAACTTCGGTCTTGACTTCTCACTCTTCGGCGGCCGACTCAGCGGTACGATGGAGTACTACGTACAGAACACCAACGACCTTCTGCTGAGCGTATCTCTGCCGGCTACATCAGGTGTGGGCAGCTATATGGCCAACATCGGTAAGACACGCAACAAGGGATTCGAAATGAGCTTGAACGGTGTCATCATCGACAACAAGAACGGATGGACATGGGATGCAGGCGTAAACTTCTACGTAAACCACAACGAACTTGTTGAACTTGCTTCAGGTGCAACTGAAGATGTGGGCAACCGCTGGTTCGTAGGTCATCCTATCGACGTTATCTACGACTACAAGAAGATTGGCTTGTGGCAGGAAGGCGACCCGTATCTCAACATTCTTGAACCGGGTGGAAACGTAGGTATGATCAAGGTTGAATATACTGGCGACTACAACGAGGACGGAACTCCTACACGTCAGATCAACCAGGAAGACATGCAGGTTATCGACATGGAACCTGACCTCATCGGTGGTTTCAACACAACAGTAGGCTACAAGGGCTTCGACTTCACTGTAATCGGTGCATTCCAGATTGGCGGTACACTCATCAGTACACTCCACTCTTCTAATGGTTACCTCAACATGTTGTCAGGACGCCGCGGACAGATCGACGTTGACTACTGGACAGAGGACAACACTGACGCAAAATACCCGAAACCGGGTGGTATAATGTCAAGCGACAATCCTAAGTACGGAAGCACACTCGGATACTTCGATGCAGGCTATCTGAAAGTACGTGCCATCACTCTCGGCTACGACTTCGCCAAACTGAAGGCTGTCAAGAACTTCGGCATCAGCAAGCTGCGTGCTTACTTCACAGTGCAGAATCCGTTCGTACTGTTCTCTCCGTTCACAAACGAGTGCGGTCTTGACCCGGAGACGAATACCATGAGTAACGATAACAGCACTATGGCTGTAACAATGGAAGGCTACACAGGCTCACACAAACTTCCTGTTGTCGGCTATAACACTCCTGCCACACGTAATTTCTTATTTGGTATAAATCTGACTTTCTAAAAAACAAATAACCATGAATACGCTTTTAATAAAAATAAGGAACCTCGGAATAGCATCGTTAGGATTACTGATGCTCGGTTCATGCTCTGATATCCTTGACGAGCAGCCTCGTACTAAGTACGATCCAAGTTTCTTCGGAACAGAAGAAGGAATAGAAGGCGGTCTGACCGCACTCTATTCACATCTGAGAGACACATACGGATACGCTTACTACTACAACATCTGCGAAACAGGTACCGACGAATACACCTACGGCCACGACGCTGACGGCAACTTCAAGGATGCCGACCTCTCAGGAGTGGGCTCACTGACATCACAGTCATGCCGCGCAGACGCTTTGTGGAACAACGTGTTCACATACATCAACTCTGCCAGCGGCATCATCGAGAACGGTATGGCTTCAGGCATGGACGAAAGCCTTATCAGCGAGGCAAGATTCTTCCGTGCATTCGACTACTTCCGCCTCGTTCAGACATTCGGCGGTGTGCCACTCGACCTCGGAGCTGGCGAACTTAAGTTCAACACATCTCCTTCTCGCGTTTCAAAGCGCAACACTGTGCCTGAGGTTTACACAAAGGCCATATTCCCCGACCTCATCACTGCAGTAACCAATCTGCCGGAAACAGGACGCGTAACTGGCGGACTTACAAAGACTGCTGCACGTCTGGTGCTGGCTCAGGCTTATCTTACATACGGATGGTGGCTTCAGAATCCTAACAACATCCCGACATACCCTGTATGCGACCGCGTTGACCCGGACGGCCACGACGCACAGTGGTATTTCCAGAAGGCTTACGACATTGCACTCGAGGGAATACAGAACCCTGGCCCGTTTGCACTGCAGCCTACATTCTATGACGTAAACGTAGGTTCAAACGACCGCAACAACGAAATGGTGCTCTATGCTGACCACACAGAAAACAGCGAAGAGTTCAACGGCGGTTCGCTCAGCTACGGAAGCGGAAGCGCTCCTGACAACTTTGCAGGCTGGATGGTTACATGGAACTATCCTAACATGACAGCCACAAGAGCTGACAATGGTGCCAAGTTCACTCCGGTGCTCCGTGCTGCAACTCAGAATCTCGGACGTCCTTGGACACGTATGGCTCCTCCGCAGGAAGTATTCTATAATACATTTGCCGACAAGACTCACGACTCTCGTTACGACGGTACATTTACAACCGTATTGCGCGCTAACTGGGATCTCGACCAGGCAAACTACGGAACACTGACACATGCAAAGAACGCCAACGACTCACTTATCAGCGTAGGCGATGCCGTACTCTCATTCCTCGACAGCGATGTTGCAGATCAATCTAAGATTAAATATGTAACAGACAACTCTGTTGGCGGAGGCGTTATGGAAGGACGCGCTGACTATGTGGTTGAACCTAAAGCCATAAGCCGTCTGAAATATCCTATTCTGTGGAAACTTGGTCCGTATCGTACAGACAACAACGGAACAGTTGGTCAGCCTAATGCAGCCAGCACACGTCCGTTCCCGATTCTGAAGTTCTCTGAGCTCTACTTTGCAGCAGCAGAGGCAGCAGTTAAGGGTGCAGCGACACAGCCGGGCTATTCAGCACGCGACCTGATAAACGTTATCCGTGCACGTGCAGGTAAATGGAGCTTCAGCAATGCAAAGAACGACTATTATGTAGCCGACTTCAGCAAAGAGATGACAGATGCCACTCCGCAGGAGATCACAATCGACTACATTCTCGATGAGCTGAGCCGCGAATACTTCGGCGAAGGTCACCGTTGGTTCGACCTCGTTCGTACACAGACATGGGCTGACCGTGCAGGCAAGTACACAATCGCCGGCATGAACGCTACAGACGTTACACCGCAGACATATACAAGAACCATCAACAAGGAGCACTATCTTCGTCCTATTCCACAGAGCCAGCTCGACGCTATGGAAATGACAGAAGAAGAGAAGGCAGAATTCCAGAATCCTGGATATTGATGAGTATTTATCCCCAAATCTGCATGTAAGCACTACATAACAGGTAAAGTGTTTCTACAGGTTTTTATTTATGGTAAAGTTAGGAAGGAGATATGCCGTGTTGGCATATCTCCTTTTATTTTTTCATTTCATCAGCAATATACCGGCGCCCACGTTTACTGAAAGCTACAGATTAACCTATGGCAGGAAAAGCTGCCTGCAACAAACGAAACGCAACAATCCATTCCGCCACAATGTAAACACAAAAGCTTTATTCCACACCCAATATATAATGGAACCTTCAATGGCACTTTGCCTTGTTTATCAAAAAATGAAGTAGAAAAACATTATTAACGGCTAACACAATCACAAATAGGTCTCAAATAAATAGTACAAAACAGGCCATGGCACGTCTGTAAAATAATTATGAAACGTTTATTTATTACATTATTAATATTAACGGCAGGAATTATTGTTCCTGAATCGGTTTTAGCGCAACAGCGCTATCAAATCGGAGTGTGTGACTGGATGGTGCTGAAGCGCCAGAAACTGGGCGAGTTTAAGCTGGCCAAAGAACTGGGATGCGACGGCATAGAAATGGACATGGGAGGCCTGGGCGTGCGCAACTCGTTCGACAACAAGATGCGCGACCCCAAGATGGTAAAGCTCTTCAACCACACGGCCGACAGTTTCGGCATAAAGGTTGGAGCCGTTGCAATGTCCGGCTTCTACGGACAAAGTTTTGCAAAGAAAGAGAGCTGGCGCTGGCTGATACAAGACTGTCTCAACACGATGGATGCCATGGGAGCCAACGTGGCATTTCTGCCCCTTGGAGGATGCGGCAACAACTGGACCGACTCACTGCCGCTGCGCCAGCAGATAGTGTGGCGTCTGCACGAAATAGGCGAGATGGCCCAAGCTCGCGGCAAAGTGATCGGAATAGACACCCCGCTCGATGCTGAAGGCAACATAAAGCTGCTTGATGAGATAAATTCAGAAGGAATTAAGATATTCTACAAATTCCAGACAGCTATAGAAAACAAAAGAAACATAGCAAAAGAGATAGAAAAACTCGGCAAGGACCGCATCTGTGCCATACACGCAAGCAACACGGACGGTGTGTGGCTCAGAAACGACAAGGCTGTGAACATGAAAAAGATAAAAAAGGCCCTCGACAAGGCAGGATGGTCTGGCTGGCTCTTCGTTGAACGCAGCCGCGACGTAAATCAAGTTCGCAACGTAAAGAAAAACTATGGCGAAAATGTTAAATACTTAAAAGAGATAATGCAATGAAAAAAATTTTAACTATTTTTGTATCGCTTATAACATTCGGAACAAATTACGCTCAAACAATCCAGTTAAACTCTAACGGCCGCGACCAGAACTATGTTAACACCATTCTGGGAAGAGCGCAGAAAGTAACTGACGCATTGAACATAACCGGAACAGACAAGGGCGAACAAGTCAGAAACATTGTTGCAAACAGATATTTTATTCTTAATGACATTTACGAAGAAAGAGACAGCCTGAAGAAAGTTGCTTCTTCACTTGCCGGCGACGACAAGAAACTCGCACAGAACTTCGCAGAAAGTCAGAAAGACCAGAAACTTTACCGTTCACATGCAGGATTTATTGCCGACTTGTCTTTGTTCCTTGACGATGCTCAGATCGAGACAGTTAAGGACGTGATGACCTACAACGTCGTAAAGGTTACATACGACGCTCAGTGTGACATGATTCCTACTCTGAAAGATGAAGAGAAGAAGCAGATTCTGGCATGGCTTAAAGAGGCACGCGAATATGCCATCGATGCAGAAAGCTCTAAGAAGAAGCACGAAACCTTCGGAAAATACAAAGGAAGAATCAACAACTACCTAAGCAAGCGCGGATATAATCTGCAGAAAGAGCGTGAAGAATGGGCTAAACGCGTTAAGGCACGCGGAGGCACACTGTAACGCATCTAAAAAACATTTATACCTCGAAGATATATAATGAAAAAATCTATTCTGATAAATATTCTGATTTCTGCAGCCGCAGCCACACCGGTCATGGCACAGCAGAATGGCATAACAGACACACGCAACAGCAAGTATGCCATAATAAACTCCACCCCTATAAGCGCCGTAAAATGGACAGGCGGCTTCTGGGGTGAGCGCTTTGGCGTGTTCAGCGGCACTTCGCTGCAGAGCATGTGGGAGACATGGAAGTCAGACAAAGGCCACAGTTACAACAACTTCATGATTGCAGCCGGCGAGAAGAAAGGCAAGCGACACGGACCTCCGTTCCACGACGGCGACATGTATAAGTGGCTTGAAGCTGTAGCTGCAGTATATGCAGTCAACAAAGATCCTGAACTTGAGAAGATAATGGACCGCGTGATAGAGCTTATAGCAAAAGCCCAGCGTCCAGACGGCTATCTGCATACACCGGTGGTAATAGCTGAAATCAACAAGAAGGCACTTCAGGACGAAGAGAAAGAGAACGAGACCATTGGCACAAAAGTAGGCACAAGCAAGGACGGCCGCTTCGGCAATCCACTCAACTTTGAGGCCTACAATCTGGGACATCTCATCACTGCCGGAATTATCCACCACCGCGCAACAGGCAAGACCACTCTGCTCGACTGCGCGATAAAGGCTGCTGACTGCCTGTATGACTTCTACATGAATCCGTCTGCCGACGCACTCGAGAAAGGAGTAATCTGCCCCTCACACTATATGGCCATAACCGAAATTTACCGTGAGACAGGCAATCCGAAATATCTCGAGCTGTCAAAACAGCTGATAAACATACGCGACAGCGTAAAGAACGGCACAGACGACAACCAGGACCGCATACCGTTCCGCCAGCAGTACAACGCCATGGGACATTCGGTCAGAGCCAACTATCTGTATGCCGGCGTTGCCGACCTTTATGTTGAGGACGGAGAGGCACAGCTGAAGAAAAACCTCGACTCAATATGGAACGACATAGTTTACCGCAAGATGTATATCAACGGAGCCTGCGGCGCACTGTATGACGGCACTTCGCCCGACGGTACTGAATATAAGCCAGACCTTATACAAAAAGTACACCAGAGCTACGGCCGCCCATATCAGCTGCCCCACTCTACCGCACACAACGAAACCTGCGCCAACATTGGCAACATGCTGCTCAACTGGCGTCTGTTCCAGAACACAGCAGACGCAAAATACACTGACCTGGTGGAAAACTGCCTGTTCAACAGCATTTTGTGCGGCATAAGTCTCGACGGTAAGAAATATTTCTACACCAACCCGCTGAGAATGTCAGACGAGCTGCCGTATAAGCTGCGCTGGCCCAAAGAGCGTACAGAATATATCAGCTGTTTCTGCTGTCCGCCGAACACGCTGCGCACACTCTGCGAGGCTCAGGACTATGCTTACAGCGTAGGCAAAAAAGAGATTTACGTTAATCTGTATGGCGCAAACACCCTTACCACAAAGCTTGACGGAATAGGCGACATAACTCTAACACAGGAAACCGATTATCCGTGGAACGGAAGCATCGCCCTCAACGTGACAAAGCTGAAAGGCAAAAAAGATTTCACGCTGAAGCTGAGAATTCCGTCATGGTGCAATGACGCCAAGATAACTGTAAACGGCGAACCTGTCAACACTGACATCAAGAGCGAATCGTATGCAGCTGTTACACGCACATGGAAAAAGGGCGACGTTGTAAGACTCGAAATGCCTATGGAGACAAAGCTCGTTGAGGCAAATCCGCTGGTTGAAGAGTGCCGCGGCCAGGTGGCCGTACAGCGCGGACCTATTATATACTGCCTCGAGAGCAACGACCTCAACGGCGTTGACATTGACAACATAGCCATACCGGTAGATGCAAAGTTCGTGCCCGTAGAGACAAACATAGAAGGAAGCCGCATCATGGCGCTTGAGACAGAAGCCGTAAACCGCAGCGAGAAGTCATGGAACAACACTCTTTACAGAGAAGTGAGCAAAGACAAGAATAAAGTGAAAATACGCCTTATACCCTATTATGCATGGGGCAACAGAGGCAAGAGCGAAATGACAGTATGGATACCCGCAGAATATTAATAACACTAATATCCGCAGCTTTTGCCGGAATAAACATCTATGCGACCGACTTGATTGTCAAGCCGGGCGCATACGCTATAGAGAAAGCCTTGCAGCAGGCCAGAGAAGAAAGACGCATGAACAACGCAAAGGACATAACCATACGTCTGGCGGAAGGCACATACAGCCTTAATCAGCCCATCGTTGTAAGACCCGAAGACAACGGCACACGCATTGTTGCCGACGGCAATGTGACGATAAGCGGTGGCGTAAGGATAACCAACTGGCACAAGCAAGGCAAGATGTACGTGGCCGACGTGCCCGACTTCAACGGCCGTCCGCTTGAGTTCAGGCAGATGTGGGTAAACGGCAAGAAAGCCATACGCGCACGTGATGTTGAAGACTTCAGCGACATGTTCAGAATAAGAAGTCTCGACAAGGCAAAAGAAACAATATACGTACCGGCAAAGGCCGTGAAGAAAATAGTGAACGCCAAGTATGCAGAAATGGTGCTTCATGAGATGTGGTGTGTTGCCAACTTGCGCATAAAGTCGGTTAAGATAGCCGGCGACAGCGCTGCAGTGACATTCCATCAGCCCGAAAGTCACATCCACTTCATGCACCCTTGGCCATCGCCAATGGTTACATCAGACGGACACAACTCAGCCTTCTATCTCACTAACGCTAAGGAACTGCTCGACAGCGAAGGCGAATGGTATCTCGATGCCAAAGCATCTAAGCTATACTACATTCCCCGCAAAGGCGAAAACATGAACACGGCCGAGGTGATTGTGCCTGCAGTGGAAACTCTGCTGAAAGTGGAAGGCACACCCGACAATCCCGTAAAAGACGTAACTTTTGAAGGCATAACATTCAGCTATGCAACATGGATGCGCCCGTCTATAAGCGGACACGCCCCCCTTCAGGCCGGTATGTACATGACTGAGGCCTACAAGCTCAGACCAAAGATGATACGTCCCAACGGCGACCACAAGCTCGACAACCAAGGATGGGTGGGACGTCCGGCAGCGGCAGTAAGCCTCAACTGTGCCGAAAACGTGTCATTCACAAAGTGCAGCTTTGAGCACAATGCATCAACAGGTCTCGACTATCATACATATATAAAAGGTGGAACCGTTGACCGCTGCAAGTTCAGCGACATGGGAGGCAACGGCATTTTGGCCGGAAGCTTCGGTCCGGAGGCTCACGAGGCCCATCTTCCTTATGATCCGTCAGACCGCAGGATTATATGCACAGACCTGAACATAACCAATAACCTCATAACAGACGTGTCGAACGAAGACTGGGGATGCGTGGGCATAGGTGCTGGTTTTGTGAAAGACATAAAGATATGCCACAACGAAATCAGCGAAGTGTCATACACAGGCATCAGCATGGGCTGGGGCTGGAATCAGCAAGTATGCTCTATGTCTAACAATCTGATTAAAGGCAACCTCATCCATCATTATGCCAAGCACATGTATGATACAGCCGGAATCTACACTCTCGGCTCTCAGCCTCACTCGTTTATCGAAGAAAATGTAGTGAGAGACATCTACTCGCCGAGCTATGCACACGACCCGAACCACTGGTTCTATCTGTATACTGACGAAGGCTCTTCTTACATAACCGTAAGAAACAACTGGACTCCGAGCGAAAAATATCTGAAAAACGCCAACGGACCCGGCAACACATGGGAGAACAACGGCCCGAACGTGGCCGACAGCATAAAGGCAAATGCAGGTATTATGGCTGAATAACAGGCCATAATACCTTTAAACGAATTAATCAGTAAAACAAATAAACGAATCTATTTACAAATCTAATAATATGGGAAAAAGTAAAGGAAGCTTAAAAAGCACCATAGCCGTGTCGCTGACAAACTATCTCGACGCGGGAGCAATAGTGGCCGGAGCCAGCGGCCTGACGCTTTGGCAGAATTATCTCGACCTCAGCGAAGCTCATTTAGGATGGCTCAATGCCATAAGCGCCAACTGCCTCGGTGCAGCAATAGGAGCAATTATTGGAGGATTTCTCGCAGACAAATACGGACGCAAAGCCATCTACACATATAACATGCTAGTGTATATGCTCGGCGTGGCAATAATCATGCTGGCCGTCAACTTCCCCATTCTGCTTTTAGGTTTTCTCGTAACAGGTATATCTGTCGGCGTAGGCGTACCGGCATCATGGACTTATATTTCAGAAAGTTCTGAGACGGCAAACCGCGGACGCAACATCTGCATATCACAGATGGCATGGGGCATCGGCCCTCTTATCATTCTTATCATCGGAACATTGCTGGCACCGGCAACAGGAGGAGCAGGCGACACCGGAGGAGTGCTGTTTCCTTTTGTTGAATACGTGGCCAACCTCATAACAGGCGGCGAGGCACAGGGCGCGGCACTAAACGTGTTCAGTTCACGCATCGTGTTCGCATCTCTCTTCATCGTTGCTTTCATAGCATGGCAGCTGCAACGCCGCCTCGACGAAAGTGCAGAATGGAAAGCTGCAAAGGCTGCTGAAGCAAAGGACGACACAAAGAAACACGGAGTGTTCTCTTCATTTGGCGAACTCTTCTCAAACAAGGTTTGCGTGCGCTCTATGCTGTTCTTGGCAGGAATGTATCTCACATGGAACCTTGTATGTTCTGTCATGGGTTTCTTCCAGCCGCACATATATGAGACAGCAGGCGGTCTAAGCAATGAGATGGCAAACATGTTTGCTGCCGGACAGTGGGTGGTCATCATCATCATGACATTTGTCTGCTCGCTGATTATCGACCGTGTCAACCAGCGCATGCTCTTTGCAATAGGCGTAAGCATGGGTGTTTTGGCTTGGTTGATTATTGTAACTATAGGCATCACCAGCATGACAGGTCTCGTTGTGTTCACACTTTTGTGGGCAATCCAGGCCGGAATATCCGTACAGACATTCTATGCTCTATGGGCATCAGAGCTGTTCCCTGCCAAATACAGGGCAGCGGCACAGGGCATCATGTTCTTCATCGTAAGAGGCGTATCAGCCGTATGGGGACTCTACTTTGTTCACATCTACGGCAAAAACGGCGAAGGCTTCACCATCGCAGGATATATAATGATGGCATTCTTCATAATATCCCTCATCATAGGCACTGTGTGGGCACCTAAGACACAGGGCAAAACACTTGAACAAATAACAAAAGAAAGATATGGCGACAACATATAAAGCAACATGGATATGGTATCCGGGCGACTATGAGATATGGCTCGGCAATAAAATGAACAACCGCCGCACAGACCGCGGTGCGTATTTTCCGCCGTTCTGGAAACAGGACAGCCACTATGTAACCGTAGAGTTCAGCAAGGCTGTTGACCTTACAGAAGACGAAGAACTGAAGATCGAGGCCGAAGGCTCTTACAACATAAAGATTGACGGAAAGATGCTTTTCGGCATGCCCAAAAAAATTACTTTGGCTGCAGGAAAGCACCGCATAAACATCAAGGTGCACAACCAATGCACCCCGCCGGCACTTTATGTTGACGGAAAGACGGTGAAGACAGACGGCACATGGAACGTAACATTTGAGGACAAAGAGTGGATTGACGAGAGCGGCAAGGCCAGCGACACGTCATCTACCGTATATATGCCGGCAGGATTCTATAACTTCGACAATATAGAACAGCGCCCGTCACAGTTTAAACTTGAGCGCGAACGCCATGAAGCCGTGGCTGCCGACGGCAACGTATACGACTTCGGAAAAGAGACTTTCGGCTATGCCATACTGAAAGGCATAAAAGGCAACGGCACGATAAATATCTACTACGGCGAGAGCAAGGAAGAAGCCACGGACAAAGACCACTGTGAAACACTCGACAAACTTGAAGTATGCAATGGCATAGTAACTGATTTGGCTACAAACCAGACAACAGAACTCGCTGACGAATACGTGCTCGGCAACAGCAAGGCATTCAGGTTTATCTGCGTTGAGACAGAAGGATGCTCTGTAAGCGGTGTAAGCATGGACTATGAGTTTATGCCCGAAGAAGAGAAAGGAACGTTCAGATGCAACGATGAAGAACTTAACAGAATATGGGAAATCGGCGCATACACAATGCAGCTCACCACACGCGAGTTTTTCATTGACGGCATAAAGCGCGACAGATGGGTGTGGAGCGGCGACGCAACACAGAGCTATCTGATGAACTACTATCTGTTCAACGACAACGACATGGTGAAACGAACCACATGGCTGCTTGCAGGCAAGGCTCCGATAACAAGCCACATAAACACCATAATGGACTATACCTTCTTCTGGTTTAACTCTGTATACGACTATTATCTGTATAGTGGCGACCGCCATTTCCTAACGCAGATATATCCTACGATGAAGACCTACATGGACTACGTGCTCGGCAGAACAGACGAAGACGGCATGGTTGAGGGCATGGACGGCGACTGGGTGTTCGTCGACTGGGCCGACAAGCCTATGGACAAGCACGGACAGCTCGCCTTTGAGCAGATTCTTTTCAGAAAGTCTCTTGAGGCTATTGCTGCCGTGGCCAAACTTACCGGCAACGACGAGGAAGGAAACGCATATCAGGAAAAAGCCGACGAACTTGGCAACAAACTGATGCAGTTCTTCTGGAACGACGATAAACAGGCACTCGTACACAACCGTCTTAACGGAAAGCAGAGCGAAGACGTGTTCCGCTACCCCAACATGTTCGCCATAATATTCGGCTATCTTGACGAGGAAAGACAGCAGACCGTGAAGAATTCTGTAATCCTCAACGAGGACGTTCTCAGAATAACAACACCCTACATGCGCTTCTACGAACTTGAAGCCCTGTGCATGCTGAACGAGCAGGACAAGGTTATGAAAGAGATAAAAGACTATTGGGGAGGCATGCTCAAGGAAGGTGCAACATCATTCTGGGAGAAATACAACCCTGACGAACACGGAACCGAGAAACTGGCAATGTATGGCCGCCCATACGGCAAGAGTCTCTGCCACGCATGGGGAGCAAGCCCGATATATCTGCTAGGCAAATATTATCTCGGCGTGAAGCCCACAAAGCCCGGCTTTGAGGAATATACCGTCGAACCGGCCCTCGGTGGACTCGAATGGATGGAAGGCACCGTGCCGGCTCCGTTCGGCTCCATCTACGTGAAAATGGACAGCAATTCGGTTACTGTAAAGAGTGACGGCGGCCATGGAACACTTATATTGGAAAACGGAAAAAGAAACATAGAAATACCATCAGGAAAAGAAATTACAATTAAATTATGAGAAACATTCGAAGCATAATTGCATCAGGACTGGTGATAGCATTATCGAGTTGTGGAACCTCTGTAACGAAAGTAGAACATAACCCGGCAGTGCCGCAGACAGAGTATGCGGCATCTCTGATCAACAGTTATGTGCCTTCAATGCAAAAGGGATACAAGATTAAAATCGGAGTGGCCGAAAATCAGGCCGACCTGCCGCAGGAAGGATTCACAATAAAGAGAAAAGGCAAGACAATAAACATCATCGGCAACGACGCGTCGGGTGCCATATATGGCGCTAACCGACTGCTCGAGTATTATAAGCTCAACGGCAACCTGGAAATACCCACAATCATTGTTGACGCACCCGAAATGAAAATACGCGGAGCATGCGTGGGCCTTCAGAAGACAGTCTACCTACCAGGGCACAAAGTTTACGAATATCCTTACACACCCGAGAACTTCCCTTGGTTCTACGACAAGGAGCTGTGGATAAAATATCTCGACATGCTCGCAGCAGACAACATGAACGCCGTGTTCCTGTGGAACGGCCATCCGTTTGCTTCACTTGTAAAACTTGAAGACTATCCTTTTGCCGCCGAAGTTGACGATGCCACAATGGCTAAGAACCAGGAGATGTTCTCCTTCCTTACGACAGAGGCTGCAAAGCGCGGTATACGTGTAATACAGATGTTCTACAACATCATCCTGTCGAAACCCTTTGCCGACCATTACGGCATCGCCACACAGGACCGCAACCGCCCCATCACTCCGCTTATCAGCGACTACACACGCAAGAGCATTTCTGCCTTCATCCAGAAATACCCAAATGTGGGCTTCCTTGTGTGCCTCGGCGAAGCTATGGCTACGATAGAAGACGACGTTGAATGGATGAAAAATACCATCATACCAGGTATTAAGGACGGTCTGAAAGCGTCTGGCAGAACAGATGAGCCGCCTATCATCCTGCGTTCGCACGATACAGACGGTCCACGCGTGCTGCGTGAATCGCTTCCGCTCTACAAGAACATTTACACAATGACAAAATATACAGGCGAATCGCTCACCACATATGAGCCGGGAGGCCCATGGGGCGAGACTCAGAGACAGCTCAGCAGCGTGGCTCCGATACACATAAGCAACGTGCATATTCTTGCCAACCTCGAGCCGTGGAGATGGAGCTCGCCAGCCTTTGTCGACAAGGCGGTGAAAGCCATGCACAGAGTTCATGGCGCAAACGGTCTGCACCTTTATCCTCAGGCAAACTACTGGGACTGGCCTTACACAGCCGACAAGCTCCCCAACGGTGAGCGTCAGCTGCAGATAGACCGCGACTGGATGTGGTATTCGGCATGGGGACGCTACGCATGGAAGAGCCAGAGAGACAATGACAACGTGTATTGGCAGAAGGTTCTGGCTGACTATTACGGCACCGATACGCTCACTGCAAGACATATTCTCAAGGCTTATGACGAAAGCGGCGAGATTGCACCTAAACTTATACGCCGCTTCGGCATCACAGAGGGCAACCGCCAGTGTCTGTTGCTCGGCATGAAAGCCAGCCAGCTCGTAAATCCTTATAAGTATACGGTTTATGAGGAGTTCTACCAGAGCTGTGGCCCTGCCGGCGAAAAGCTCATTGAATATGTTGAGAAAGAATGGAAGCACGAGAAACACGTGGGCGAACTTCCGCTCGACATAGTAGACCAGTGTGTTGAACACGGCGACAAAGCTGTGGCAGCAATAAGCAATCTCAGCGACAAGATCACAAAGAACAAAGACGAGTTTGAGCGTCTTGTGAACGACATGGAGTGCTACAAAGAGTTTGCATATTCGTTTAAATACAAGGTTCTCGGCGCACAACAGGTGCTCAACTACAAGTGGAGCAAGGATGTAGAATACCTGAAAAAGGCCGTTCCGCTGCTCGAGAAGAGTAACGAATACTACAAGAAACTGGCCGAGAGAACAAAGGACACATATCTCTATGCCAACAGCATGCAGACCTCACAGCGCCGCATACCTGTAGGCGGTGACGGAGGCAAGTTCAAGACATGGGAAGAGATGATTCCTGTTTATGAGGACGAGCTTAACAGCCTGAAGAGCAACATCGTGAAGCTTACTTCTCCGGATGATGCTAACAGCAAGAACGAGAAATATCCCAAGGCCGTAAACGCTGACGTAAAACTGATAAGCAACTACAAGACCGTTACGCTGACCAAGGGCGCCAAGCTGTTTGAAAACCGCGACGAGGCTATCGATTCGCTTGCTCCTGAGCTTGAAGGACTCAAGGCTCTTGTGCTCAACCGCGACACAACGCGCATCGTGGGAGGCAAGGTTGAGTTTGAAACCAGCAAGCCCGTCAAGATGCTTGTAGGCTTCTTCATCGACGACCAGAACAAGTTTGCCAGTCCTCCAAAACTCGAGACCGACGCCACCGGCAACGAGTTCGGACAGGCTGAGGCGCTGATAACCAACGCCATAAGCATGTCTAACATGCCTATAGTAAACATTCATGCATATCATCTTAACCCCGGACGCCACGTGATAAACCTGCCCAAGGGCATTATAATGGTTGCCGGATTTACAGCCACAGACCTCAAGATTAGAGACGCCAAACTCAACGGCGGCAGCAACGAGGTAGACTGGCTATTCATGAAATAACACTGCTGAAGAATAATAATGGTAAAGAACATCCTGTTAGTTTTGATGCTGCTGATATGCACCGACGCAAGCGCACAGAGCCGCAGCAGACGACGCGCAAAGGCAAAGCCCGTTGTGCAGACTGTCGTGAGCCAGAAAGAGATGCAGAAGGTGTACGAGGCCGCACGAACTCCGTATAAATATGGTCTGGTCGTTGCTCCCGAAAGCAACGACCGGAAAATAGACTGCCCCACCGTGTTCAGGGAAGGCAACAGCTGGTATATGACCTATGTGTGCTACAACGGCTCTAACGGCACGAACGGAAGGGGCTATGAGACGTGGCTTGCCAAGAGCGACGACCTGCTCCACTGGACCACTCTCGGACGCATACTGGCATTCGGCAGCGAGGGCTGGGACATGAACCAGCGCGGCGGTTTTCCGGCACTTATCGACTATGAATGGGGCGGCAGCTACAACATTGAGAAATTCAAGGACCGCTATTGGATGACTTACATCGGCGGACAGGGCACCGGCTACGAAGCCGTGAACGCTCCGCTGAGCATCGGTCTGGCCTCAACTAAAGAGGACATCACCAAGGCGCACCTGTGGGAAACCTACAAGAAGCCCATACTGTCGTATGACGACAAGAATGCCCAATGGTGGGAGCAGCTGACTCAATACAAGAGTACGGTGTACAGAGTAGACAAAAAGAAGTTTGGCTACCAGTTCATGATGTTCTACAATGCCGGCGGAAAAGACGCCACTCATCCAAAAGGCGAACGCATAGGCATTGCCTTCTCGAACGACATGAGGAAGTGGCACAGATACAAGGACAACCCCATATTCGCACACGACAGCGACGGAACAATAACCGGCGACGCGCAGATAGTGAAGATGGGCAACCTGTATGTAATGTTCTATTTCTCGGCCTTCAATCCTACACGCGAATATAACGCGTTCAACACCTTCGCCGCCAGCTACGACATGATTCACTGGACCGACTGGAAGGGCGAAGACCTCATTGTGCCGTCGAAGTCTTACGACGAGATGTTCGCTCACAAGAGCTCCGTGATCTACCATAACGGCGTGGTATATCACTTCTATTGTGCCGTAAACAACTCTGAACAGCGAGGCATCGCCCTGGCAACAAGCAAGCCCATGGGACAGAGCGAAGTCAGCTTCCCCAAGCCCAACGCAACGGGCAAGCGCTTTATAACGTCGCTCAACGACAACTGGGAAGTGAGCTACGGCCGCAACAAGTTCAGAACCGACATACCCTACAATCTTGACGACTATTACGGTGCGCTGCAAAAAGAACACGGCAACCTGCACGGCAGAGCCGACTTCAAGAAGTTTTTCCTTGCGCCCAACATGGAGGGCAAAGAATACTTCCTGCGCTTTGAGGGCGTAGGAACATACGCCGAAGTGACGCTCAACGGCAAGAAAATAGGCACCTACGACATTGGCCGCACGACCAAAACCATTGATATAACAAAATATGTACGCAAGGGCGACGAAAACCAGCTTGAAGTAAGGGTGAACCATCCGAAGGGCATAACCGACATGCCGTGGGTGTGCGGCGGATGCAGCTCTGAATGGGGCTTCAGCGAAGGTTCACAGCCGTTCGGCATTTACCGCCCCGTGGTACTTGAAATAACAGACAAGGTGAGGATAGAACCCTTCGGCGTGCACGTATGGAACAATGCCACGGCCGACAGCATATTCGTAGACACCGAAGTGCGCAACTACGGCACCGACACAGCTTCTGTAAGCCTGACTAGCAAGATATGCGAGCAGAACGGCAAGCAGGTGATACGCCTCACAGAGAACATAACGCTGAAACCGGGCGAGACCAAGATCATAAGACAGTCGGCTCCGATAAGCAATCCTAATCTTTGGAGCATAGAGAAGCCTTATCTCTACAAGCTCAGCAGCATTATAAAGCGCAACAACAAGGCCACCGACGACCTCGTAACTCCGTTCGGTGTAAGGACAGCAAGCTGGCCGCTGACACGCAACGACGGCGATCAGCGCTTCTATCTGAACGGCAAACCCGTGTTTATCAACGGCGTATGCGAATACGAACACATGTTCGGACAGAGCCACGCTTTCTCCGACAGGCAGATAGACGCACGCATAAAGGAGGTGAAGAGCGCCGGATTCAACGCCTTCAGAGACGCCCACCAGCCGCACAACCTCAGATATCAGGAGCTTATCGACAAGGAGGGACTGCTGTGGTGGCCGCAGTTCTCAGCCCATATATGGTATGACACGCCACAGTTCAGAGAGAGCTTCAAGCGCCATCTTATCCAATGGGTGAAGGAGCGCCGCAACTCGCCGTCGATAATACTGTGGGGACTGCAGAACGAAAGCACCCTGCCGGCCGACTTTGCCAAGGAATGTTCTGACATAATACGCAAGCTCGACCCGACATGCGGCACCATGCGCCTGATAACGACATGCAACGGAGGCGAAGGTACAGACTGGAACGTGGTGCAGAACTGGAGCGGAACCTACGGAGGAAAGATTGAAAACTACGGCAACGAGCTGAAACAGCCCGACCAGCTGCTAAACGGCGAATATGGCGCATGGCGCACCGTGGGCAACCATACGGGCGAAAGATACACCGAGGAGAAATTCTGCGACATACTGGAGCGCAAGGCACAGCTGGCCGAGAGCGTAAAAGACAGCGTATGCGGACAGTTCCTCTGGGTGCTGCAGAGCCACGACAACCCCGGCCGCCGTCAGCCCGACGAGGGCCTGCGACGCATCGACAAGGTTGGTCCGTTTAACCACAAAGGACTCTTCACCACATGGGAGCAGCCTACAGACGCCTTCTATATGTATAAGTCGCGCTATGTCAAGGCCGACGACGAACAGACAGTATATATCGTGCCTAACATCTCTGAAGACAGCGTGCGCGTATACAGCAACTGCGACTCTGTAAGACTGAGCTGCGGCAAGTGGGCCGAAACTAAGGTGAAGGCCGACACGACGTCGCTCTTCAGATGGACAGGCATAAGCCTCGACGGCGACATCATCAAGGCTACGGCATATCACAACGGCAAGGCCGTGGCCGAAGACTCGATAGCCCTGCCGTCATACAAGGGCTGGGACGAAAGCATGCTGAAACCCCTGAAAGGCTACAACTATCTTTACAACATCAACTGCGGCGGCGACTCTTACACCGACAAGTTCGGCACGGTGTGGATGCAGGACAACACAAAATGGTCTAAATCATGGGGCAGCAAGTTCCCCAAGGAGGCCAGTCCGTATCAGGCCAGCCAGACATGCAACAACGGCCTTGCCGTGTCGCCTCTGTTCCGCACGTCGCGCTTCGGCCGCCACGAGCTGTCATACAGCTTCCCCGCCAAGCCGGGCAACTACCGCATAGAGCTCTATTTCATTGAGCCGTGGTATGGAGCAGGCGCAAGCGAGACAACCGACTGCGAAGGTCTGCGCCTGTTTGACGTGGGCATCAACGACAGCACGTATATCAAGAACCTCGACCTCTGGGCACAGGCAAGATATGCCAAGCCATACAAGCGCGTGGTGAACATACACAACTCTGACTACCGCATAAACATCAACTTCCCCAAGGTGAACGCCGGACAGGCCATAATATCGGCCATAGCCATAGCCACAACAGACTCTACTGCGGCTGCCGACTATCCCGAGGAGAACGAGCCGGAGATGTGGAAAAACTTTGACAGCGACATACTTACCAACACGCCCGACAGCCTGCTGCCGCCACGCAGCAACAGCTCGATAAGCGTGGAGGGAATGATAAACAACGGAGTGATGACATGGAACTACAACGTAGGTGTGGCAAAGGTTTATGCCCTGCGCTTCCGCTACTACAACCCCGAGGCCGAGCGCACGCTGCACGTGAAGATAACCGACCTCAACGGCGTGGTGTATAAGGAAGACGACATAACGTTCGTAAAGACGCCTGAAAAGAAAACCAAGAGGCGCAACACCAGCATCACCACCGGCTCGCAGACCAACGCCGGCAGCTACATAGTGACACTGAGCGGCGAAGGCATTGAGAAAATGTTGTTTGACAAACTGACTATCGAATAAAGACCGGCTCTGCCGGCTGCCAACTCAAGCCGCCACGGCATACGGCCCTACTGCTGTTGAAGGGCTGTGTTGCCGTTGCGGCAGCAACGTTTTTAATCGGATGCACAACGCACTGATTTTCAACACGTTGCAAAAGGCCGTCTTTTAGACTGCAAAAGATGCCCTTTTAGACGGTAAAAGCATACCTTTTAGGATGCAAAAGGACGCCTTTTAAAAAACGGCTGACATGTATCGCAAAACTTAAAAGGAAAGATACATGACAAGGACGCATGACAACGATGCACCGAAACTCGGAAAAATAACATAAAAGAAGATACAGACAAATGAGAAACATCCTGATGACAGCCACACTTGCCTTATGCTCGTGCATGGCAATGGCACAAGGCCACGACTGGGAAAACCAGTATGTGCTCTCTATAAACCGCGAACCGGCAAGGGCGGCGTTTACGCCATATCTTACTGCTCCGGGCGACATGACCATGACGCTCGACGGACAGTGGAAGTTCAACTGGACCAAGACACCCGACATGCAGCCGGAGAATTTTTATCAGACCGACTTCAACGACAGCGGCTGGACAACGTTTCCCGTGCCGGGCGACTGGGAGATGAACGGCTACGGAACGCCGATTTATTGCAGCTCCGGCTACGTGTTCAAGATTAATCCGCCCTACGTTATGGGCGAACCCAAGCAGAAGTACACTTCGTTCATAGAGCGCAACCCCACAGGCTGCTACCGCCGCACGTTCACCGTTCCGGCATCATGGAGCGGCAAGGAGGTGTATGTCCACTTCGGCTCCGTGTCGAGCGCATTCTACATTTATGTCAACGGCAAGCAGGTGGGCTACTCGCAGGGCAGCATGGAGCCGGCAGAGTTCAGGCTCACGCCCTACCTCAACAGCGGCACTAACCTCATAGCGCTGAAGGTTCTGAAATATTCAGACGGAAGCTATCTCGAAGATCAGGACATGTGGCGCATCGGAGGCATACACCGCAGCGTGTATCTATATGCCACACCGCAGATACGCATACGCGACTTTGGCGTGCGCACCATTCTCGACGACACATACACCGACGCCACACTCGTGGTTCATCCCGAACTTGAAGTCATTGGCAGCCAGCGCGGCGAGGGCTATCACATCGAGGCGCAGCTGTATGACGCCGAGGGCAAGGCTGTGCTCGACAGCACCATGAAAGAGGATGCCGCCACGATGCTCAACCTCGACAACAAGGCAAAGATAATGAACGCGCGCAACCCGCAGCGCGGATATGCCGCCTACGGATGGCTCAAGGCAGAGGTGAAGAATCCGCATAAGTGGTCGGCAGAGACGCCTTATCTGTACACGCTCAAGCTGGCTTTGGTAGACAAGGCAGGCAACACCATAGAGCGTGCAGAGACAAAGGTGGGCTTCCGCAAGCTCGAAATTAAGGACGGCCGCTTCCTCGTCAACGGCAAGCAGGTGCACCTGCGCGGCGTAAACCGCCACGAGATGGACCCCATAACGGGCAAGGTGATGACAGAGGAGCGCATGCTGCAGGATATAATGCTGCTGAAGCAGTGCAACATTAATGCCGTGCGCACATGCCATTATCCCAACGACACGCGCTGGTATGAGCTGTGCGACAAATACGGAATATACGTCATGGACGAGGCCGACATAGAGGAACACGGACTGCGCGGCAAGCTGGCAAGCGAGCCTTCGTGGGCAGCGGCCTTCATAGACCGCACACAGCGCCTCGTAATCCGCGACCGCAACTACCCCTGCGTGGTGTTCTGGTCGCTCGGCAACGAGTCGGGCTGGGGCCCCAACTTCGCGGCTACCGGCGCATGGATAAAGGAATACGACCCCACACGCTTCATTCATTACGAAGGAGCACAGGGCCCCGACAGCAACGACCCGGCAACGGTAGACGTGATAAGCCGCTTCTATCCGCGCGTGCAGGAGGAATATCTTAACCCCGGAGTGAAGGACAACAACATGGAGCGCCCTGAGAACGCGCGCTGGGAACGCCTGCTGAGCATTGCTGAGAAGAAAGGCGACAACCGCCCCGTAGTGACGAGCGAATATGCCCACGCTATGGGTAACGCCCTCGGAAACTTCAAGGAATACTGGGACGAGATATACAGCAATCCGCGCATGCTCGGCGGTTTTATATGGGAATGGGCCGACGAAGGCATATTCAAGAAGCGCGATGACGGCAAGACTATGGTGGCATACGGCGGCGACTTCGGCGACGCGCCCAACCTCGGTGCATTCTGCGTGAAGGGCATCGTGTCGTCCGACAGACAGACAACGCCTAAATATTATGAGGTAAAGCAGGTTTATGCGCCTCTTAAACTGACGCTCGACGGCAACCGCATTAACGTTATAAAGCGCGACGAACACGTTGATATAAACAATTACCGCTTTACATGGAACATCACAGAGAACGGCAAGATAAAGAAGAAAGGCGAGCTGAAAGACTTCACGTTGCCTCAACTTAAATATTCTGACGATGCCGACGTGCGCCTCAACATAAGCGTAACGCTGAAGAACGACGCAAGCTGGGCAAAGGCAGGACATGAGATCATGCACAGCCAGTTTGTGCTCAACGACAAGCTCTCGACAGCCTTCAAGGCCGCTGAACTCAAGAAGAACAAGGATGCCGACATTGAGGCTGCAAAGCAGTGGATAGAGAACGTAAGGCCAAGATTCTTCCGTGCGCCGACCGACAACGACAAAGGCTTCGGCAACTGGATTGCAAAAGACTGGAAAAGAAATCGTCTCGACTCAGCCGAAATTGTTGAGAACGAGCCGGTGAAGGCAACGAGAAACACAGACGGAACTGTGAGCGTCAAGGCTTCTTACACCTGCAAGTACGTCAAAGGCTCTATACGTACCGACTACAGCTATACCGTAGACGCAAACGGTTCGGTAGACTTTAAGGCAACATACACACCGAGCGGAGAACTGCCGCCACTGCCGTGCGTGGGCAATACCTTTGTTATGCCGGCGTCATACACTAACATCAGCTGGTATGGCATGGGCATGCAGGACACTTACCCCGACCGTCTTGAGGCAGCATGCATCGGCCGTTGGAACTCAACTGTCGACAAGCAGTATGTCCACTATCCGCGTCCGCAGGACAGCGGCAACCACGAACAGGTGGCAGAACTTACGCTGACAGACAGCAAGGGCAACGGATGGAAGGTTACGACAGAGAGCGGCAAACCATTCTCTTTCTCTGCCCTGCCCTACTCTGACATGCAGCTCTACAACACGTCGCACGACTGCGACCTGAAGGTTGAAGACCATGTTTACCTCAACATCAACGCCGCCGTGATGGGACTTGGCAACAGCAGTTGCGGCCCCGGCGTGCTCACGAAGTATGCCATCAAGCAGCAGCCCTACTCGCTGCACCTCCGTTTCACCAAGATTAAATAAAAATACAGATATGAAAAAGATTTTAATTTCAGCACTCTCGCTCTTTGCGGCCATGACATCAATGGCCCAAAGCAGCGTCTACACGCAACGCCAGTATCTGAGCGGACGCGGAAGCGACGACATGGTGCAGTGGGACTTCTTCTGCACCGGTGGTAACAACTCGGGCAAGTGGACCAAGATTGGTGTCCCCTCTTGCTGGGAGCTTCAGGGCTTCGGCAACTATCAGTATGGCATGAAGTTCTATGGAAAGGCTTTTCCCGACGGCATTGCCGATGAGAAAGGCATGTATAAGTATGAGTTCACCTTGCCCGAAGAATGGGCAAACCATCACATCGAGCTCGTGTTCGAAGCCTCGATGACCGACACTGAGGTGAAGATAAACAAGCGTAAGGCCGGCTCTATGCACCAGGGAGCATTCTATCGCATCACCTACGACGTGAGCGACCGCGTGTTCTTCGGCAAAAAGAAAAACCTGCTTGAAGTTACCGTGAGCAAGGAGAGCACCAACGCCGGTGTGAATCTTGCCGAGCGCCGCGCCGACTACTGGAACTTCGGCGGCATCTTCCGCCCTGTGTTCATCGTCTGCAAGCCTGCCATCAACATCGAGCGCACAGCCATTGACGCCAAGGCCGACGGCACATTCAACGCCTATGTGCTGCTTAACCACACGCTCGAAGGCGCAAAGGTGAAGACCACTATCAGCGACATGAGCGGCAAGAAGGTGGCAGAGAACACCACAGACGTTAGGACAGGCGGCAACGAAGCCAACGTTTCGTTCAGCGTGAAGAATCCTAAACTGTGGACGGCAGAAACGCCTAACCGCTATAAAGTGAGCTTCGCACTCATCGACAAGAACGGAAAGACGCTGCACATCGAGCAGGACAAATTCGGCTTCCGCACAATAGAGACGAGAGCAGGCGACGGACTTTACATCAACGGAAAGAAGGTGAACATACGCGGTGTGAACCGCCACAGCTTCTGGCCAGAGACAGGACGCACGCTCACTCCGCAGAGAAACATCGACGACGTGAAACTGATGAAGGCCATGAACATGAACGCCGTGCGCCTTTCTCACTATCCTGCCGACCCGGAGTTTTATGATGCCTGCGACAGCCTCGGCCTCTACGTGATGGACGAACTAAGCGGATGGCATGGTCATCACGAAACTATCAACGGACAGAAACTTATCCGTGAGATGGTTATACGCGACGTTAATCATCCTTCTATAATATGGTGGAGCAACGGAAACGAGAAGGGATGGAACACCGAACTTGACGGCGAGTTCCACAAATGGGACATTCAGAAGCGTCCGGTGCTGCATCCGCAGGGCAACTTCAGCGGCTATGAGACAATGCACTACCGCTCTTACGGCGAGAGTGAGGAGTATATGCGCAAGCCCGAAATATTCATGCCTACAGAGTTTCTGCATGCCCTTTATGACGGCGGAGCAGGTGCCGGACTGTATGACTACTGGGAACTGATGCGCTCATGGCCGAGATGTGCCGGAGGATTTATCTGGGCACTGGTTGACGAGGGCGTTGTAAGAACCGACATGAACGGCATGATTGACAACGTGGGCAACTACGGAGCAGACGGCATCGTTGGTCCTCACCGCGAGAAGGAAGGCAGCTACTACACCGTGAAACAGATATGGAGCCCTGTTCAAGTGTCAATGCCGGACAACTTCAACGGCACACTCAACGTTGAGAACAGATATAACTTCCTGTCGCTCAAGGGCTGCAAGTTTGACTATTCTTACGTAAAATACGACGGAGCAGAAACCAAGACCGTAAAGCAGGGCACTATAAACGGCGCCGACATAGCGGCCGACAGCAAGGGAGAAATAAAGATTCCTGCTGCCCCCGACAATGCTGACGCACTCAGCATAAAGGCGACAGACCAGTATGGTGAGGAACTTTACACATGGGTGTTCAAGCTGAAAGACGCCGACAAACTGCAGGTTAAGGCAGCAAAGGCCGGCAAACCTGTTATGAACGGCAACACTGTGAAGGCAGGAAACGTTACCTACACATTCTCAGAGACAGACGGAACACTGAGCAGCGTAACCACAGGCAAGGGCGAATATAAGTTCAACGGCGGCCCGAAATTCTTTGCATATCGCCGCGCCGACCGCTCATTCGACCAGTTCTATAACCACGACGACCCTGAAGCAGAGAAGAAGAAGACCACCTACACCGCCTATGAAGACCAGGGAACATTTGCCGGACTGAGCTGCAAAGACGGACAGAACGACACTCTGATAGTAACAGCCGACTACAAGCTCGGCTCACTTCAGAAGGCAGAATGGCGCATCGCACCCGACGGCGGGGCACGTCTTGTTTATACATACAACTTCAACGGCGTTGTCGACCTTATGGGCGTGATGTTCAATCTTCCTGAGTCTGACGTACTGAGCAAGCAATGGCTCGGCCATGGTCCTTACCGTGTATGGAAGAACAGACTGCATGGTCCGCAGCTTGGAGTATGGAGCAATGAATACAACGACCCCGTTCCGGGCGAAAGCTTCACTTATCCTGAGTTCAAGGGTTACTTTGCCGGCGTGCAGTGGATGAAGCTGAAGACCAAGAACGGCACAATAACCCTGCAGCCTGGCACCGACAAGGAATATGTAGGAGTGTATCAGCCGCGCGACGGACGCGACCAACTGCTCTACACACTGCCCGAAACAGGCATAAGCATGATGCAGGTGATACCGGCAGTAAGAAACAAGGTGAACACCACAGACCTCAACGGTCCTTCGGCACAGCCTGTATGGGCACGCGGAAGCTATACCGGAGAAGTAACCTTACACTTTGAATAATGATGAAAAAACTCTTTTCGATAATACTTGCGTTCGCCACTTGCGCAAACGCGTTCTCACATAAAGCCATTCAGGAGTCCGCTCCTGAATGGTATAAACGTTTCATGGCCCCTGCCCCAGAGACTTATCCCTGGACTTTCTGGTACTGGATGTACGGATGCGTTACCGACGAGGGTATCAAGTTAGACCTTGAAGCTATGCACGACGCCGGAATAGCCGGCTTCTATCTGATGCCTATAAAGGACACCACGGACGGCAAGGGCTACAACGGCACAGCACGCCAGCTCTCGCCCGAATGGTGGAAGCGCATGGACACTGTATTCCGCACGGCAGACAGTCTGAAACTGCAGATGGGCATACACTTCTCTGACGGCTTCGCCCTCGGCGGCGGTCCTTGGATCACTCCGGCAGAGTCGATGCAGCGCATTGTATGGTCAGACACAATTGTGTCGGGCGGCAAGCAGAGCCTCACTTTGTCACAGCCCAAGGCATACAAAGACTATTATGAGGACATTGCCGTTTACGCATATCCAGCCGAATATGCCGACGACCGCAAGCCAAAGGCTTCAGTAACATTCCCGTTCCGCTCGTCAGAGCCGTGTGACATCATCATGTCTTACGACAAGCCCTACACCCTGCGCAGCGTTGAAATAGTTACCGGAGGCAACAACTATCAGGCTCACCGCTTCAAGGTGTATGCCTCTGACAACGGAAAAGACTATAAATTCGTTAGAGAAATAAGTCCGGCAAGACAGGGATGGCAGAACACCGACGCTTATGCCACTTATGCAATACCTGCCACAACGGCACGTTTCTTTAAGTTTCACTGGACTCCCGAAGGCAGCGACCCTGGTTCGGAAGACATGGATGCGGCAAAATGGAAGCCCAACCTTAAGATTGCAGGCATCGTGCTTGGCTCAGAACCCGTAGTTGACGGATATGAAGGCAAGTCAGGCAAGGTGTGGCGCGTGTCAAAGAAGTTCCCCATTGCCGACAACGAGTGCGTGTCTTTAAGCGAAATGATAAACCTTTCTGACAAGTTTATCTCATCTAATCAAACAGGCAAAGATGTAACCGTAAACCTTCCGAAAGGCAAATGGCACATACTAAGAATAGGCCATACATCGACAGGACACACCAACGCCACCGGCGGCGGAGGACGCGGACTGGAGTGCGACAAGTTCTCGCGCGAGGCCATCAACAAGCAGTTTGACAACTGGTTTGGCGCCATATACAACCATGCTTCCAAGGATGTCGTAAAGCGCGTACTGACACGTCTGCACGTTGACAGTTGGGAGTGCGGCAGCCAAAACTGGAGCAGCAACTTCGCTGATGAATTTAAGCGCCGCCGCGGCTACGACCTCATGCCATGGCTTCCGCTCTATGCCGGAGTGCCGATGGAATCTTCTGACAAGTCGGACGCTGTACTGCGCGACATACGCCTTACCATTGCCGAACTTATCAACGACGTGTTCTTTGACGAGGTTGAAAAGCTCGGAAAGAAATACGGATGCACCCTTTCAGCCGAATGTGTTTCGCCTACAATGGTGAGCGACGGCCTGCTGCACTATCAGCACACCGACTATCCGATGGGCGAGTTCTGGCTCAACAGTCCTACTCACGACAAACCCAACGACATGCTTGACGCCGTAAGCGGAGCGCATATATACGGAAAAAACATCATACAGGCCGAAGGTTTCACAGAAGTAAGGGGCACATGGGACGAGGATTTCGCCCTGCTGAAACCGCTGCTCGACCGCAACTACTGTCTCGGAATAAACAGCATTGTGTTCCATGTGAACACTCACAACCCATGGACCGACCGCGCACCGGGCATGACGCTCGACGGCATAGGCACGTTCTTTCAGCGCGACAACACATGGTGGCGCGAGATGCCTGCCTTCACCGACTACATAAAGCGCTGTCAGGCGCTGTTGCAATATGGCAGTAACGTGGCAGACCTCGCAGTATACACAGGCGATGAAACACCAAGAAGAGCATTGCTGCCCGAACGTCTTGTAAGTTCGCTGCCCGGACTTTTCAGCGAGAAAGACATTCAGCGCGAAAAAGCCAGACTGGCAAACGTTGGTCAGCCGCTAGAAGTAAGTCCTGTAGGAGTTACACACACAGCCAACATGACCAAGGCTGACGCATGGACCAATCCGCTGAGAGGCTACCGCTACGACTCGTTCAACCACGACGTGCTGACAAAAGCCCGCGTTGAGAACGGCATGATTGTAACAGAAGGCGGCACAAAATATGGCGCACTCGTTATTCCGCAGGCACGTCCGATGAACCCCGACCGCATAGTTACATGCTGGAACGTGATAGACTCGCTCGAGGCTAAAGGGGCACGCGTGATACGCAAGCCATGGACACAAAGCGACCTTTCGTCAATAGGCATAAAGCGCGACATCACGCTGCCTGAAGGTATCGACTATGTTCATCGCCATGCCGACGATGCCGACATCTACTTCATGAGCAACCAGACCGACAATACAATCAGTTTTGTACCTGAGTTCAGAGCCGTAAGAGCCAACAAATATATTGCTGACCCGATGACAGGCAAAGTGTATAACGCACAAAACCAACTTACGCTGACTGCCGGAGCATCGCTCTTTGTTGTGCTGACCGACCTGAAAATTGATGCCGAAGACATGCCCGACATGAGCAAATGCGACACGGCAATCAGCCTTGACGGCAACAAATGGACCGTGAAGTTTGAGAAAACCGGCAAACAAGTAACTACGGAAAAGCTCTTCGACTGGAGCAAGGCCGACGACAAAAGCGTAAAATTCTACTCGGGACACGCCACATACGAAACAAAGTTCAAGTATAAGGGCAAGCCTGAAGGCCGCGTATTCATCGACCTTGGCGAAGTAGCCGACATTGCCACAGTGTATGTAAACGGAAAGATGTGCGGCACGGCATGGATGCCGCCGTACAACGTTGACATAACACCGGCTGTGAAGAAGGGCAAAAACGAGCTGAAAATAGTTGTAGTGAACACATGGGCAAACGCCCTGCAGGGCAACGACCAGGGCACTCCGCCGTTTGAAGGCATTTGGACTAACGGCAAATACCGCCGCGCAAGCAAGGAACTGCTGCCGGCAGGACTGCTGGGACCGGTGGTGATTAAAAATTAAGAATTAAAAAGTAAAAATTAAACTTATATACTACATGAAAAGACTTGCATTAATCCTTGGCGCCGTGTTTGCCGCTACTGGCATCAGCGCGAAGGTTACGCTACCAAAGATGTTCGCAGACGGAATGGTGATGCAGCGCGAGACTAACGCCAACCTGTGGGGAGAGGCAAAGGCATCGGCCACAGTGAAAATCACTACGTCGTGGAACAAGAAAACATATTCAGTGAAAGCCGACAGCAACGGAAAATGGAAGGCATCGGTAAGCACGCCCGAAGCAGGCGGCCCCTACTCTATCACACTAAGCGACGGCGAGAAGACCGTTCTGAACAATATTCTTATAGGAGAAGTATGGATATGCTCGGGACAGAGCAACATGGAGATGCCGATGAAAGGCTTTAAGAATCAGCCTGTAGAAAACGCCGTTGAGGACATACTGCACAGCAGCGACAGCAACCTGCGCCTGTTTACAGTGAAGCGCAACAGCCAATTCAGCGCCGTAGACACCGTAAACGGTTCATGGAAAGAGGCCTGTCCGGCATCAGTACGTGAGTTCAGCGCAACGGCCTACTACTTCGGCCGCGAACTGCGCCAGGCTCTCAACGTGCCCGTAGGACTTATCGTTGCTGCATGGGGCGGCTCTGCCTGCGAGGCATGGATGACAGCCGACTGGCTGAAGGCTTTTTCCGATGCCAAGATTCCGGCATCGCCTGAAGACATAAAATCGAAGAACCGCACGCCGACAGTGCTCTACAACGGCATGCTTCATCCGCTCATCGGCTACACCATGCGCGGAGTGATATGGTATCAGGGCGAAGACAACGTTACGCGTTACCAGACTTATGCCGACATGATGACGGCAATGATTAAAGGCTGGCGCTCACAATGGGGACAGGGCGACTTCCCGTTCTATTACTGCCAGATTGCTCCTTACGACTATAAGCTGATCAACTATACGATAAACAGCGCCCTGCTGCGCGAACAGCAGGCAAAGGCCGAACTGATGAACACCAACTGCGGCATGGCTGTGCTTATGGATGCCGGACTGGAATACGGCATACATCCACGCAAGAAGAACCTTGCCGGCATGCGCCTCGCACTGCTCGCACTGAGCAAGACCTACGGTGTTGAGGGTCTGACAGCCGAAAGTGCATACTATAAGGACGTAACGTTCAAGAACGACACGGCCGTGGTTACGTTCAACCGCGCCAACATGTGGATATACGGACGCAACGGACTGAAGAGCGACCTGTTTGAAGTGGCAGGCGAAGACCGCGTGTTCCATCCCGCAAAAGCATGGATAGAGCGCAGCAAGATGTATGTAAAGAGCGACTCGGTGAAGAAGCCTGTGGCCGTAAGATACGCCTTCAAAGACTGGGCCGACGGCGACCTGTTCTGCGACGGCCTGCCCGTAAGCTCGTTCCGCACTGACAACTGGGACGAATAATCCTGCCGTAACAACGTTACAGACATCATTCATTATAAGCAAAATCGTTACACTTATGACTGCCGGATGTAAGGCAACTCATAAATGTAACGATTTTGCTTTTCTGTCAACCATGTTTTCCGAGTATGATTTTTTCATGCAGACAATATTGATATGCCCCGAAATTCCGATATCATATTTAGGTAAAAAGTCATGACAAAAATATTTTTCAATCTAGAAAACGGACATTAAATTTATGTTAATGTAACAGCATTACAGAAGGCATATCATTAACATTTATTTGAATATCAGGCAAAACAAAGGGCCAAAAGCATGGATTTTTTGATGCAAAAGCATGGCTAACGAGTGAAAAACAGGCATGTAATGCAGCGTAAAAGGCCCACTTTTGCACCGTAAACGGCAGAGTAATATTTTTTAACGGTCTGGGTTTTAAGTCTAAAATCACATAAGAAATTGTAAATCAAGAACTTAACAAAAACACGCAATTTTGAGCCTTTTTCGCAAAAAATCACACTGATGCGCAGAGCATCGCTATTCTGGAAGCGTTAAACGTATCTCAAATGATAATTTTTTATTACATTATCAAGCCTCATAACATATAAAATTCAACGCCATTTTTCTGCCATCTTAGCCAATTTCTTCATCTTGACGCCTGTCCTTATCGCCATTCTTTCACAGACGTTTATAACCCAGTTCACACACAGCCATTATTTTTTGTTTTTCGCATGCCCTATAATGTCTTTATTCAAACAAAATTGCGTATATTTGCATTAAAATATATAGGATGCGGCTCGGCAATGCTAATACCAGAAACGCATTTTTGTTTTCGCGTTGCTCTCGCCTTTCACTATATTGGCATATCAGACGAGCCACAGGCCGTTTATTCAGAGAACTATCATATAAAGGAGAAACGCAAAGATGAAATACCCAATAGGAATACAGAGCTTCGACCGGATTATAGAAGACGGATACGTTTATGTAGACAAGACGGACATGATTTACGACCTCACGCATGAGGGCGGAATCTACTTCCTGAGCCGTCCGCGCCGTTTCGGAAAGAGTCTGCTTGTGTCTACGCTGAAGAACTACTACCTTGGCCGCAAGGATCTTTTCAAGGGTCTTGCCATCGACGGTATGGAGAAGGAGTGGAACGTTTATCCTGTGTTCCATGTTGACTTCAACGGCTCCGACTTCACGCAGGCCGGTGTTCTGGAGAAACGTATAAACGGTTATGTTTCCGACTGGGAGAAAGAATACGGCGTGGTGTCTGACGGCAACACGCTCGACCTTGGCGGAAGGTTCATAAAGATTCTGGAGGCTGCGCATGCCAAGACAGGCCGCCGCGCTGTGGTATTGATAGACGAGTATGACAAACCGATACTCGACGTGCTCGACATGAGCCGCGAGCTTGAAGACCGCCACCGCAACGTTCTCAAGGCCTTCTACTCCGTGTTCAAGGGAGCCGATGCCCATCTGCAGTTTGTCCTGCTAACGGGCGTAACCAAGTTCTCGCAGGTCAGCGTGTTCAGCGGTTTCAACCAGCCCAAGGACATCAGCATGGACGCACGCTACGAGACGCTCTGCGGCATAACGCAAGATGAACTTGAGCATTATTTTGCCGAGCCTGTTGAACTTATGGCCAAAGACTATAAATGCAGCACCGACGAGATGAAGCAGCGGCTCAGACGCCAGTATGACGGATATCACTTCAGCGACAGAATGACAGGTGTCTACAATCCATTCAGTCTGCTCAACGCCATGGACAGCCGCAGAATGTATGACTACTGGTTCCGCTCGGGCACTCCTACCTACCTTATCCGCCTGCTTGCACACTTCAACGAGAACATGAACGAGCTTACGG